>Ga0114923_10000393_pt1 | contig 36207 bp, 49 predicted proteins | sample SumtaG_FD_89578 | JGI IMG/M metagenome (GOLD analysis project Ga0114923, IMG submission 89578) | Deep subsurface microbial communities from Indian Ocean to uncover new lineages of life (NeLLi) - Sumatra_00157 metaG | ecosystem: Environmental > Aquatic > Marine > Oceanic > Sediment | place: near... | reverse complement strand
GGCTGCATTCAACAGCGCCCCGAGTCGCTTCGCGATCGTCGTTGGCTCGCTTGTTGAACCTGTACAGCGTGGTATGATGTTCATGCTCTCGCCTTCGTTACCTGATTTCGTGTCGTATTTGCCGAGAATCCACCCGGATAATCCACTTTCGAACGTCGTAACTCCTTACTACTACGGCAGTTATGACGTTTTTCTTCAGAACACGTAAAAACAATCGTGTAAAGTACCATAAATCACCATATCCGACACGCTAACGTGTGGCACAGTTGCACAATTACCCACTAACGTGTCGGATAGCACTCTAAACACCCTGTGTAGAGAAAACTTCTGGCCAAGACTACGCATTTTCCCTAACTCCTGATTCCGTCAAGGGTTACGTCAATTAGCTTTCGATTGACCCTTGTGCACGTGGCAAAAACGGGCTTTTGGTGTGCCACTTGCATCTGTCGGCACGTTGTTACGACAACGGTTGCCGGTCGACGTCGCTATGGCGTTGCACTGGGTATCACTCGGATCAAGAGCCGGAACAAGCTGTACCCGGGGCTGCTGTTGCTGAAGCTGAGCCCGTCGACGTTCTCGTTGGATCATCCGTCGTTCGTCCTCGATGTCTCCAAGCCTGACGGAGAGCCGTCGAGCTGATGACGCTGTCATCTCCATCGGTACACCGACATCAATGGTCCCGTCGCTCCATGCTGTTATCGACCAGTGCAGGTGCGTGACGCTGACTATGTGTGGTGGTATGACCTGCTGCGGTTGCTGACCTGTCGCTTCGATAACTAGACCGGTTAGTACGATGGTGATGATGGTGGCTACGATCGTGAGATTGCGCATGTTTTGGGTCCCTTCGGTGGTAGATGGTTTATGATTCTAATCCAACAACTGATACAGTAACCAAACGGTTTTGGTCCTGTCTTAACTGGATAGTGCCATAGGTTGACATTGACTGAATGACAGTGGTCGCATCGTCCTTTGACTGTGGACTTCTGACTGATCAGGTTATAGTAGTCCGTCAGTGTCGCCATTGTGTTACCTCTGTGTCGTAATCTGGAATCCGTTCGGGTAACCTATGTAGTCCTCATGATCTTGACGTGCTACGTGCAGTGTCAGTCGATCACCGTCAGCGTGACCCGTTATCTTTAACGCGGTCGTTATTCCTTTCTCGTGTCGTTGCTTAATCACGAGATCGAAACCACCACCCTTGTCGCGTGGACCCGCTGCGATCTTCTCATGTCTTCCATCTACCGTTCTTCGATCCAGAAATTGCGTACGAAACGTGCCATCGTTCAATCTCTCCAATCAATAGGAACACTGTACTTGCCATTCTGCCACCAGTCTCGATGGTCTCTCCAGGATGACACGTAGTAGGGACGGTCGTTCGGATCGTCGTGTAGATAGTGGTGATGGTATAGGTATGAGAACGTGCAACCGCTGATGTCTGCTGTGCATGATACAAAGAGGGTGCAGACGGGGACGCCGACCGAGATCAACATCGCAATCTGAAAGATACGATGGAGCTTCGCAATCCGTAGATGAATCCACCGAATCTTATTACGATACGTCCGTACGAATACTCCGAATCCTGTTGTTAACCAGAAGAGATTTGCGCAGAAGAGAAGGACTTCGTTGAACCACGTCTCGGAGATCACAGCGTCACTCCGCATAAGGAAACTAGATCAGACTCCTTACTGAATAAGTCGCGATCCTGGAACGTCTGGTCTACCTCACCACCAGGACCAACGACTAACACGCTAAGACCCTTGTCACGCGCAAGAGACACCGTAAAGAGAGAACCAGGACAAGAACTAAGACACTTGTCAACGAAACACACGACCAACGCCTCGGAACTACACGCCCCGATCATCTCAGCCGAACGGCGAAACCCCGCAGACTTACGAAACCGACCCCAATCCGCAGGAAACAATCGGAACTTCTTGCTACGACTACGAGCCCACGACTCACCCAACCGATCCGCACCACGCGCACCACCCGACCAGACCTTAGAGAACGAACTACCGACCTTGTCACAATACGCGAACAACGATCGACTATCCGTAAACGACCTGGACCCGATCACGACCAACTCACCAACACGCATTACACACCACCTTTCACTACCTACAATATACACGATAACGCGTACAAGGTCAAGAGAAAAATAAAGTTTATTCTCTTTATTTTTCTCCTCTTTTTTCTGCTTTTTCCTCGTGCGCACGCACGGGGGAACCGATGGTCGGGGAGTGGGGAAGGAGGTCTGGAACCTGGGGGCTCTGGTTCCAGTAAGGAACGTAGTTCCGCTAAAGTGAGTCCGTTCCGGACGATTAAGGAAGAAACTCACCGACCATGGTCGGTGTCCTTCAATGATCGTCAGTTGATAGGAAATCTGTGTGAATGGAGTGGTACGTCCGACCACGGGAAGATGTCGTAGATGTGTTGGTGAAATGGTTAAAGAATCAGAAGGTGAAACGTGAGCCGTGCTGTTTGCTGTTACGAGTCTCTCCAGAGACGAGTAGAGACGAGTTTCGTTTTAGGTAACCTTCAGGGGGAAAACCTACGAAACGAGGACGGCGGAGCGAAGCAACGCCGAATTTGCTCAACAAGTCTCAGAAGACGTACGAACGTACGTGAACTGGGTGGGTGGGTGCTCGGATACGCTTGCGATTATGGACTACCGTGACGTGGTTGTTGTTGTTGCTGTTCAGTCAACCGTTTGAACAACGCAACGGCGAGACACACAAGAGGAGAGATGTTAGTTTGAATACGAAGGGGACATTGGAATGCAGCTGACGAAGTCAATCGTGTGAATAACTCAACGGATTAGGTGATCGAGTGGCGAGCTGTTAGTCTGGATGCCGAGAGGACGTTCCAACCCGACCGGTTGCATGCACCAACGGTTCAACAAATGAAGTGGATAGATGTTGGACGATTGGAATTGTCATTAGATGATCGAATGAAGTGGACGAATCTAACCTTGTGAACAACGCAGACGCTTGGACTACGAAGTGGTTGGATGTTGGACGCTTGGACATGATTGCAATTGTGGACTGACGCGACGTGGATGTTGTTGTTGAGTCAACCGTTTGAAGTGCGCAACGGTGAGACATGCAAGAGGAGAGATGTTGGACGCTTGGACTTCAAGAGGACGTCGGATGTGTTGCTGTTTGCTGTTCTTCCACGATGCCGCTCCAGCGGCGAGTACAGACGAGTTTCGCCTCCTTGTACCGCTCAAGGGGACAACCCACGAAACGAGGACGCGGGAGCGAAGCGACCGCAACTTGCTCAACAAGTCTCATAAGACGTTCGAAGGTCAGAAAACTGGGTGGGTGGGTGCTCGGATACGCTTGCGATTATGGACTACCGTGACATGGTTGTTGTTGTTGCTGTTCAGTCAACCGTTTGAACAACGCAACGGCGAGACACACGGGTGATTGGATGTTGTACGCTTGGACTTCAAGAGGACGTTCGAATGAAGTGGACAAGTCAACGCTTCGAATACCTCAACGGATTGGGTGATCGAGCGGCGAGATGTTAGCTTGACTGCGAAGGGGGCGTGATAAGCTGACCGATTGAATGTCTCAACGGCTGAACACACGAGGAGGAGAGATGTTGGACGCTTGGACTGCGAAGAGATGAGATGTTGGATGCTTGAGTACGCTTGCGACTGTGGACTGCCGTGACATGGATGTTCTTAGGGGTGGGTGGGTGGGATACTGGAGATCAATCGTTTGACGGCGGAAGCTATCGCTATCTCGTTGGGATGCTGTCCGTCTGTACTGATGAAGGACGATAGTCTTGTTGCCCAACTGCGTGCAGTGTATCCTGTCGGGACACGCATGAGTGAATCTTCGTAGGATTCGTCGTTCGGCGGGATGTATCCTTGCTTTGTCACGTGTTGGATGATAACAATAAGTGATGCACGATTGCAAGTCTCAACCTGATGATGCTACCCTCACCGCCTTGAACAGTGAAGGCGATGATGAGCTTCACGCGTTCGAGACGCTCGACGCACAGACGAGAGACCTGATTGATCGCTCGCTTCAGTTGCTTGTGCCTGTTGAACCACAACCTCACGCATCCGGACCTGTGTTGTCCGGTTACGATGCGTTCATTCACGCCGATCTCTGTCGTATGGTGCTGCTCGGATTGTCCCGCTCCTCTGCTGCACGTGCGTGTGGTATCTCACCTTCAACGCTTTCGATCTGGTTGAAGCGTACTCCAAAGCTTGCGTTGGACATGGACTCTGCTGCTGGACTGTCGACAGCACACGTCGCACTCTTGCTTCGCAACATGATGACGGGGAGGGACACCGTTGCGTTCAACGCCGTCAAGTTCTACCTGTCTACTCATGCACCCGAGTTCAAGGAGCGCACGGTGGTTGAGGTTGACAACACTGATCCCACCGACGTGATGAGACAGATTCGTCAAAGGATGTATGGATTGAACGGTGATCTTCCGATGGTAGACGTCGAGCCTCCACCCTCGGACGTCGTGCCCACCGCCCCTTCGGTGTCGATAGAAGACACGCGCTCGGATGTCGCGGTCACTGACGATCCCCTTGATTTCGACCTGTAATCTACCGTTCCTCCCTGTTTCGTTCTGTTCTTCCCTGTTATCGCCCATTCCTGCCCGATACGCACTGTTTCACGTGAAACCGTGCCGATCCTGCACGTTTTCGTTTGCATCTCCACGATGGTGGGGATATGCTCCTTCACCATGGTGTGCAACGTTGGCAATCCCATTGTCCCCGCGTACCTGTACCAACGGCGAGTACTTGAGGATCAGTCTCGCCTGATTGGTTGGGTTAAGTCACGTCAGATAGGTGGGTCGTGGACTGCCACCCTGAAGACGGTGCTTCACGCACTGGAGACTGGACAAGACTGGAACACCATGTCTCGCACGCAACGACAAGCTGCCAAGTTGTTGCGTAAGGCAGCCGACCACGTGCGTGCGATAGATCGATACGTGACTGGTGTGCTCGGTCTCCCTTCCATTGTCAAGGACATTGGTACGCTGAAGATTGTTCTCGCTAACAATGCTGAGCTGGAAGCGCTGCCGTGTGACCCCGACACCACGACTGGTGACACGTGCAACTGGTTGATCGACGAGTTCGATCTCTTCCCGTCATCGCACGTTGTGTTCGCGATGATCAAGCCCTCGATCATGCACGGGAAGAGGATGGTTGTCATCTCTTCACCTCGCTCTCGGTCCGGGAAGTTCTTCGATCTCTACGACAAGTACAAGCGCGGTGGTTCTGGATGGTCCTTCCATCGTACGACGATCGAGGATGCGATCGCCGATGGCTTCCATCCTACTGATGAGCACGGGAATAAGATATCGTTCAAGGAGTTCAAGCACCAAGAGGTTCACGACATGGGTCTGGACATGTTCTTGCAAGAGTACATGTGCCTGTTCTCTGACAAGCTGACGGCGTTCATCCCGCACGCGTTGGTGCTCGACTGTGTCTCTGCCAAGCTTCGGTTGTCCAACACACCAGAGCTGCTCGCTGCTCTCGGCCGCAAGGTGTACGTTGGTATGGACATCGGTCGCGTTCGCGATCTGTCTGTCATCTGGATAGTGTCGAAGACCGGTGATGTGTACACGACCGAAGCGATACACGTTATGGACGGCGCTCCGTTCCGCTTCCAGATGCAAGCGATGAAGGCGATCCTCGATACCGGATGCGTTGCCGGTGCGATGATCGACCAGAATGGTATCGGTATGCAGATGGCTGAGGACTTGGCTGCTGACTATCCTTCTGTTGTCGTACCGTTCGTCATTACGAACGCGAGCAAGAACGAAGTTGCTACGCGCATCAAGAACGCGATGCAGAGTCAAGCGTTCTGGATGCCAGATGACGAGGACTGTGTCGATGACTTCGCTTCTATCCAGAAGAACGTGACGGTCGCGGGGAATGTGCAGATTGCAGCGCCGAGGACTCACGGTGCTGGTGGACATGGTGATAGGTTTTGGGCTGCGGCGTTGGCAGTTCATGCTGCTGCTACGATCGAGCCGTTCGAATTGACGATGGCCTGTTAGGAGACTGAATCATGGGCGGTGGTGGTGGTGGTTTCGGTGGGTTTGTTGAGTACACGACAGAAGACTCTGCGCTGTTCGACTTGGAGCGGTTGCTTAGATATATCGGATACCTTGACTCTTCCTTGGAGATGGAGATTACGGAAGACATTCAAGGCGACTACGATCAGGTTGTTCATTCGTTAAAGTGCTTTGGCCTGAAGGTTCTAAAGATCGGGAAGAATGAGACTCAGGGCCGAGTGCGTGCAACTAGCTTGCGTTGGTAATGGAGACTGAATCATGGAAGCGCTTTTGATCGTGCTGCTTGCTGCTGCTTTGATCGTGCTGCTTGCTGCTGCTGCGTGGATCATATTGGGAGACTAGATCATGGACCCACTTGGTATTACGTTAATTCTGGTTGGTATTGCCGGGTTGATCTACGTGACGAGGAACGTGTGATGAGTAACGATCTGATGGTGAAGACGTTGGTCTGGATCATTTGCGCGGGGTTCTTTGCGATCATTGTGCTATCGGTGACGAATGGAACTAACTGAGCGCACGATTCAGAACGCCATATACAGTTCCCAGCTGTCCGGGATGAAGATCATGGTTCCGAACTACACTCCGGAGCGATGGTTTGAATGCGGCGTCTTTGGTGTGACGAACGCCGGTTACTTCATGGAGTTCGAGATCAAGCTGACGCGATCGGACTTTGCGAAGGATCGCTACAAGAGAGCTAGCGGTCCCGTTCGTTCTCGCGAAGATCGACACTTTTGGGAGCCGTGTGACGGTCGAACGAAACATTGCCGTATCGAAGCTGGTGATATAGATGGCCCGGCGCGTTTTTACTATGTGTATCCGTTCGACATGTTTGCGGACGATGGCGCCGTTCCACCGTGGGCCGGGATCATTCATGTGCACGATGCCAGCAATTATCTGGAGCTGAAGATCAAGAGGTCGGCGCCGAAGATTCACGGAGAGAAGGTTCTCGGTGGGATCATCTATCATGCACGCAGTGTGTGTTACTACCGATACTGGAATGAGAGGAGTAGGCCGAAGTGAGCCTGCCTGACGAGTGTCACCTGTGTTGCGCCGAGAAGCCTGCTGATTCAGGTGATGAGCTGTGTACAGAGTGCCGCGAGATGATCGATCGGTGCGCGGACCTTGCGATTCAGGCGATGGAAGAAATGGAGGATGCAGATGTGGTGGTGGACTAAAACACTCTGGTGTCGGTTGTTTCACGTCGGTTCTCACTGGCATCGGCAAACTCGTCGAACGGTTGTCTGTAGGCGGTGCTTGCAGACTTACGATTTCGGAATCTAGGAACGAACAAATTTCGATAGTGGAGGCAGCGGCGGATGAGCAAGGCGTCCTGGTGGGAAGTGCGATGCGGAGACTGCATTGAACAGATGCGGGAGCTTGTTGGTTACGAGACGAGATACCGAGTGTTCTTCGCCGATCCCCCGTACAACCAGAAAGTTAATTACGGCCGTGGTCGCGCGGTCGACAATCTTCCTCGCGATGAGTTCGAGAGCTGGTGTCGTACTTGGATTTCATTGGGATCGGAGCTGCTTACTGAAGACGGCAGCATGTGGGTGCTTGTTCCTGATCAGTGGATTGGCTTGGTGCAGGGCGCCATGGAAGCGGCCGGGTTACATCATCGGTGCATTGTTGTTTGGCATGAGACCTTCGGTGTCTATCGGACGAACAACTTTGGAAAGTGTTCGCGGTTCCTTTGTTACATGATTAAGAGCAAGAAGGATTACGTGTTTAATCGCCAAGCCGTAACCGTGCCGTCCGCGCGCCAGACCGTCTACAACGATAAGCGCGCACAGCGCGGAGGGAAAATACGCGGTAGTGTTTGGACGATTCCGAGAGTTTGCGGAACATACGGTGAGAGGATGAAGGATTTTCCTACTCAGCTTCCGTTGGAGCTGTTGCGATTGATTGTTGGGTGTGCTTCCGACGTCGGTGATTGGATCATCGATCCGTTTTCTGGAAGTGGGACGACTGGTGTTGCGTGCCTCGAACAGAAGAGAAACTATGTTGGCATTGAACAAGAGTCCAAGTTTTGTAGATTGTCAAGGAAGCGACTCGATGCCGTCTGAATCCAGCGCCATCCACATTCCTCGGCCGGGCGACCTGAAGTATGTCATCAAACTTCACGATGACAACTGGGATTCACTCGGGTTTCTTCCTCGGCAGGCGTTTGAAGAGTACCAACAGCGCGGCCAGATTTGGGTAACGCGCGAGAATGATGAGCCGTGTGGATATATGCTGTTCGGTGGTAATCGACGAGATGTGCCATGTGGTAGAAGGACTGACGCCGGCACGATGAAGATCGTTCATGCGTGCATTCAGTATGATGCTAGACGGATAGATCATGCGACACAGTTGGTGACGATGTTGGAGGTCCGGGCCGTTGTCCAGGGGTTCGATCGGATAGCGCTGTGGTGCGCGCAGGGCTTGGAAGCGAATAAGTTTTGGGCCGCGATGGGGTATACCAACATAGGCACACGAACTAAGAAAAGAGTGCATAATCGCTGGTTCAAAGCCTTGGAGGGCTCCAGGCAGAGGCAGCTGTTTGCCATGTAGAGCTTGACTTTGATTCGCTGTCCGGCATGATTGAACGGTGTGATCCTGCTGGAAGGTGAGGCGCCTTGGCAACATTCAGAGATTTCATTCCGCCGATTCTGATTCGTGCGGCCTACAAAGCCTGCGTGTCGATTGCCGAATTCCCCGCTTATTTTGCTTCTGCCGGTGACGAAATTGATTGCGATTCCAGGTCCGGGGTCAAGACTGACAAGCCTTATGCTCAGTCGGGATGGGTGTACTCTGCGGTCACGCTAATTGCGCGGAATGTTGCACGCACTCCGTTCAGGCACCGGACGTTGGACGGGAAGGAAATCAAGAGTGGGACCGAAGTTCGTTTGGCCCGCCGCCCAAACATGAAGCAATCCGGCAAGCAGTTCATGTTTGCCGTTATGAATCGAATCCTGACTGATGGACATGTGTTTATCGAGCGCGTTGATCAGCAGGGCATGAAGCCAAAATCGTTGCGCGTTTGGGGCCTCCGCGATCTGAAGCCGGATATTCAACGAGATCCGAAGACTGGCGAGGATTTTGCTTGGCGATGGCTCCGTCGTACTAACGATGAACCGTTGATTCCTGGTGATGAGATCGTCGAATGGAAGTTGGACAATCCGTTTGGTAATGTCTACGGTTTGTCACCTTTGTCGCCCGGCTGGCTTGCCGTGTATTCGGACATTGCCACCGGCGTGTACAACCGATCGTTTTTCGAGAACGGGGCGAATCCGGGGATTGTGTTTTCTACCGACGACGATCGGTTTACACAGGATCAGGCCGAAGAAGCGCAAAGACGTTGGTCGTTAAAACGGGGAGGTGCTAAGCGCGCACATCAACCGGCGTTCATGGGCAATGGGTTGAGACCGTTCCCCGTGTCATCCACTCACAAGGATATGGAGTTTCCGACGCTTAAGAATCTTAGCCGGGCAGAAATTCTGGCGATCTACAACGTGCCCGAATCGCTTCTCGGGGCGCAAGCGCCGTCGTCCGGAGTTTCAATCGGAGGTGGCAGTCGCGACAAGGATACTGAGAACTTCTGGTTGAACACTGTTATGCCGTGGGCTGAGATGGCTGCGGAATTCTGGAACATTGCGGTTGACGAACGCTTTGGAGTATTTCGAGCCAAGTTCGATTTTTCCAATGTTCCCATTCTGCAAGATCGTCAACTAGATCGCGCGAAGGAGGCTAGGGAGTGGGTTAATACTGGCGTTCCGGTCAACGAAGTGAATAGAGTATTTGATCTTGGATTTGACGAACAGATTCATGGTGACGAGTATTGGGTGAGTGATAACATGGTTCCTGCTCGATTGCTGCTGGACGGACCGTTGGATGACGCCGAGGCGGCTAAGCGCGGTGTCGAGATGCGCAGGAAACAGGATGCTGAGATAGAAGCCGAATTGAGAGTGGCGTAACTATGGACGAATTTGAAGTTATTGACACGATTGATTGTGACGACGGTCGCATCCATTACCATCCAAGGCTATCCATCAAGTCGATTAATTCACCCGATGATCCTGGCCGGTTTTTTAGGGGGATACTGAACGCCAATACCGTTGATCGGGATGGCGAACGATTCGAGCCGATGGGTGTTGACCTCAAGGCGTTCAAGGCCGCTGGTGGTCCTGTTGTGAATCAACATTTCGATCCCGTTACCTCCAGCGGGCTTTCTAATGTTGTTGGTCGTGCTGATGTGGTCAGGGCCAAAGAGGGGCTTATTCTCAAGAAGGGTGAGTTCGACACCGATGAGGTTTCTGAGCATTGGAAGGGCAAGGTTCACAGGAAGTTCATAAAGGCGCTTTCCGCTGGTTTCCTTCGTAGAAAAGCAGAATTGCGCCAATCGAAGCGCGGTGGCGAGCAGCACGTCGTCGTTACTGAGTCCGAGTTGATACATGTTGCGTTGACAAGCCAGCCGGTCAACCGTGAATCACTCATTGCTGCAAAATCTATTGATCGGATTGCGGTGTTAGAGTCGAGGTTGAAAGACGTTGGTTCTGATGATTTCTTGGAAGAGGTGTCCAAGAGAATTGCTGACGGATTCATGGGGAAACTGTCGCAGGAGATTGCCGAACTGTCCGATCAAGTAGCCAACCTCTCTGTTGGTAGGCAGAGAGATGGTCGAGACTGCACGACGGCATCGGGATTGAATGAGATTGCCCAGTCGCTAGCTACGCTCTGTGTCGATGCGACAAATCCCTCTCATGACACCCTTCCCGATTCGGCGTTCATCATCGAGAAGGGTGCTGAGTACAATCCGGATGGGACGGTTGTCTGTAAGTACCGCCATCTGCCCCATCACACGGGAGAAGTTGAGAACTCCGTGTCCAACTCGGCCATAAACAAGGCGTTGCTGCGCAATGCTCTTGCAAGCGTTAAGGACGTCAAGCCTGTTAAAGAGTCGGCTGAATCCTTTCGGGCTAAGGCACAAATACATCTAATCCGACATGCTGATGCCGTGGGCATTCATGTCGGTAATTAGGAAGGATACTTTCTATGTCAAGCAAGAGGCCGTGGAGCCATTTGCATCGTTGTCGGGTGGGGTTCCTGAACAGCATTCACTATGAAGTGGATCCTGAAGCGAACGCTGCAACGCTGGATGAAATTCAAGAGTCGATTGGCCAAACAGGAACCGCGATTAAGGCTGTCGGTGATAGGGTAAAGTCCATCACCGGTGATGTTGAAAAGCAGGATGCTCGCATCGTTGTGGTTGCCGATTCTGTTGAGAAGATCGTGCTGCAGCTGGAAAACCAGAACAAGTCTCTGGAGACCCACATCAACGCAACTCGCGCTGCGCTCAAGCAATTGCCCGCGGGCAAAAGCAGTGGGTTCATTGGTAACAGTCCGTGGAAAACATCAGCCAACAGCAAGTATGCCGTGAACTTTGCATCTGAGCAGGCGTGCAAGGCATTTGGTTTGTTGGTCATGGGGCACTGTGCTCACGATCTTGTCGTTCGTGAGCGCATGAAGTCGTTCGTCGAGAAAGCCAAGGACGAACCATTTTTCGGCGCGGTATTCAAGGCCTTGGAGGCTGGAGATCATGCGCGTGCCGGTGCGACCGTGCCCGACGAGATGCTTAGTGAGCTGATCAGGAACATCGAAGAGCACGGGGAGTTTCAACAGAATGCGCGTCGCATGCCGATGGGTGCCGGTATTCTCATCATTCCGCGACGGACTTCTGGCCTGACGATCTTCTATCCTGACGAGAACGTTGACATCACAGATAGCGATCCGAATACGGACGACGTGATGTTGACCGCTCGGCTGTATGCTACGCTGACCAAGTGGTCGAATGAGCTGCTGGAAGATACGGCGATCGACTTCGGCGTTTGGATGGGTGAAGAGATTGTGGATGCCCATGCGCTGGCACGCGATACCAACGGGTTTACAGGGACTGGTCAGTCTACTCAGGCTCGTGTTACCGGTGTGTTGGCCCAATCTGACGTCGTTACTCACATTTTGGGTAATGCCATTGGTGGGGCGCTGACAAATACTACGTCAACGTCTTTCAGCGATATTACTTTCACTGATCTGGCGTTAATGCAGGGGTTGGTGCCGACAAAGTCGCAACGAAACGCCAAGTGGTACATGCATCGCCACATTCTTGCGATTATCAAGAGCATTGTGACATCGGCCGGAGACCCGGTTGTTGTGGATAGAGACACAGCCCTTGGCGGAATAACGTCACTGCTTGGTGATCCCGTTGTTCCGGTCGACGTACTACCCAATGCGGCTGATGATGCGGTGACGACCGATTTCTTCGCCTATGGTGACCTGCGACTGGCGTATGGATTTGGTGAGCGTCGAGCCCTGCGGATTCTGAATTCGGCAGAAGCCGGGTTTAGCGCCGATCAAACGTGGATTCGTTCCACCGCGCGTGTGGCGATTTCGGCGATGGACGGGACTCAACTGGTGAAGGGAAGAACGTCTACGACGTAACGCGCTTAGCTTGCTGAGTTATTAACGTTGTTGGCAACTGGAAACCAGTTTTATTCAAAAGGAGAAAATGATGGGACGACTCATCAATCGACGCATTAGCGTTCAGCAGATAATTCCGCCCACGGATTTTCTGACTTCGACAGATGGGAACAACACTGCGATCGACACGCGAGGATGGAACGAGGCCATTCTTGTGATTAGTAAGGGTATTGTCGATGACGTCACTCTGAATTTCGATATTCAGCAATCGGATGAGGCCGCTGCCAATTTCGCAACGGTTCCTGCCCCTGTGGTGACTGACATCAATCCTCGGCTACTGACGTTCGTGAATGCCGACGACAACACTTCGTCGTTTGCTTACTTCGACCTGACTGCGCTGAAACGGTATTTCAAGCCGATTGACAACTTGAATGCCAACTCGGCGCTCTACGGTGCAACGCTTATCATGTTTGGCCCCGAAGACTCGTCTGACGCGAGCACGGCGGAGGTCGACGCAACTTAGTGGTGGTGGTTTGTGTTCGGGGTGGGTGGTGGTTGGGGAACGCCACCATCCACCTTTTTTCTTCGTTCCCATTAAGAAGGTTCCCATGATCGATCTTAGAGGTTGGTTCAATTTTCGGCCTGTTTATGATTGGGTTGCCGATCACTTTTCGGAGGCCGAAAAGAAATGCGACGTTGGCACTGGAAGCACTTCTGTTGTCACCGCTCCTGTACTCGTAGAAGTTGGTGTCTGGAAGGGCACAAGCATCATCCATCTTTGTAAGCAACTCCTGGATCGTATGGGCTGCAACTTCGAGCTTTACGCCGTTGACACGTTTGAGATAAGCTTCGCGGATGGCACCAACGGTGGAGATGAATACAACTTACAGATCAAGGAGATGCTGGCGGCCAATCGCACGCTGCTGGATGTGTTTGGGGAGAATATCAAGGCTTTCGACTTGGAAGATCACATTGAAATCCTGTGTATGGACAGCGTTCGTGCGGTGCCGGTTATTCGTGGTGCTGACTTTGTTTTTATCGACGGAGACCATACGACCGAAGCCGTCATAAGCGACATCAACGCGTGGAAGGGCCGAACCGGGATCCTCGCTGGCCACGATGCGTATCAGGATAGTGTTAGAGATGCTCTTGTTGCGTGCTTTGGAGAAAATGGTTATTGGGCGTCTATCAATTCTGGTGGATGCTGGACAACCCACCCCCTTTTAGGTGAGCATATAGTTGGGTTGTCCGAAGGAACTGATTGCGAAGAGGCTATTGTTAGAAAGGAAGATTGCTATGGGAATAGCGGGCGGAAATTTCAAGAAGTTGCCTAACGGTTGCATTGTTGTACCTATGCCGAAAAATCCGGCAAGGTTCTGCGTGTGGGATCCGAAGGCCGACTGTTACGTTGCCGGGTTGATTAATACAACTCGGCAAAAGGCGGAATTAGCGGGCGCTAAAGTTCACCCTGCCAATTGGGAAGAGGTTGCGAAAGCGAATGGTTGGGGTCCGCTTCCCGCGGCAATTGAGGACGACGGCCAAGAGCCTCCGCAGGACGACGGCCAAGAGCCTGAACCGGCAGTTGAAGAGACGGACAGCAAGCCCAAGAATAAAAAGAAGAAAGGAATCTAGTTCCCATGGCATCGAACACAAACAAATCCTTCACGTTCATCGGAGTTCCTACGCATAGTGGGCAGATCGGCATTGGTACGGTGCAGGCGATCTTGAAGGCGCCCAAGCTGTCTGACTGCGTGGTCCACATGAATTGCTGTTCACTGTTGGCTCACAACTTCAACTCCATCTTCTGCACGGCGCTCAATTTGAAAGAGAGCGGTGCGGTGCCACTTACTCACTTCTGCCTGTTGCACGCCGACATCGTTCCGGTTCAACCCAATTGGTTGAATATTATGATTGCGGAGATGGAGAAACACGATCTCGATGTGCTCTCTGCCGTTGTACCGATCAAGGATGGTCGCGGGCTGACCAGCACGGGTGTTTGCATGTCTGATCCCAATGCTGCGATCAAGGGTGATGTGCGGAGACTTACGCTGCAAGAAACCATGAAGTTGCCGACGACGTTTACCGGTCCCGATCTCATTGGGCGATTGGAAGGATGGGAAGGTGATTGTGCGACACTTCTAGTTAACAGTGGGCTTCTGGTGATGGACTTGCGTCATGCGCCCGTGCACGAATACCTCTTCACGATCAACGATGAAATCCGTACGCTTACGACAGGTGAACAAACCGAACCCGGTATCTCGCGCGTAGCTCGAACCGAACCGGAAGACTGGTTCTTCTCGCGATTGTTACATGAGCTTGGGGTCAGTTACGGAGCAACGCGTGCCGTAGACGTAAAGCACTGCGGAGTGTTCGATTTCGATAGTCGTATTGCGTGGGGACATGAACACGACCCCTCACTTTTCCCGGTGTCGGACGACAATAAGGAGTCTGAAAATGCTGTTATTGCTACAGGCTCCGTTTGAGAAAATGGACCTCAGCCAATTCGGGTACGTCGGCCTTCTGGTCGGTGCCGCTTGCTTTGCTTGGCTCGTGTGGTTGAAATACGACAACGGTAGTAGCAAGAAAACTAAGCTCGACGATGTGCATGATGCGTGCATCGAGATTAAGGCCGACGTCAGCAACATCAAGGGGCGAGTCGAGCGAATCGAAGAGAAGATCTTTAGCTAGGAGTCTGATATGGCCAGTACAGTCAGTGGTGACCAAAAGGTTACGGGCGTGTTGCAAGTCGGAAACGAAGCAAATCCTCCAGCCATTTCGGGTGGAACGGGCGCGATGAGTACAACGAACAGACAGAACTCGTCTATTCATTTGCGATCTGATGTCGATACGCTACCAGAGGTTCTACACAACAGTGCTACCGAAAAGTTTGGATTCGGCCAAAACGCTATGGAGGCCCGATTGGATGATTTGGTGGAGAATTCTGCCAACACTTATATTACCTATGCTGTGCGCAAGATGAAGATCACTGGTGTCACGCGCAGGTATACCGACGCACCGGAGTCGGCTGGTGGCACTGTCGTAGTCGGAATTACCGGTGATGGAAACGCGCTGTTGGCAAGTGGAAGCGAAACCGAAACAGGGCTTACCGATGACACCCTGACCGCCCACACTTTGACGAGCACTAGCGCAGACCTGTTGCTGGACAAGGGTGACAAAATAGTCATCACGATCACAAGCAACAACGCGGACATGACCGGTGGCACAGGTCCTATGTACTACCTGGAATACGAAGACAATTGAGATAGGCGGAGCGCATTATGTTCTTCGACAGGGGATTTGCCACTGTGGCCGAAGTCAAAAGCCGCATGGGAATTGTTGATTCGACCGATGACGCTATAATCACAGAAATCGTTCGCTCGACCGCAGGAACCATTGAAAACCTTGCTGGACGCCCGCTGCTCCGCCGCCACGCTCTTGTCGAAACTCTTTCTGGAGGTGAACGAACCATCCGGCTTCGTTCTTCTCCGATCGTACAGGTGCACATCGTTCGCGAGTCTGCAACCAGAGACTTCGATGACTCCGACAATTACACCGAACTGGTCGAGGGAACTGGCTACATATTGGAAGCGGGCGCAGGCGGGCGCCCAGGGTCAGATGGTGTTCTTCGTCGGCTCGGCCGTAATTGGCTAGGCAACGAACAGGATAATGCTGGCCAAATCCAGGTGACGTACACCGGCGGATACAAGACAGATGATGAGATTGCGCTAGAAGATTCCACCCTTACCCTGAATTCGGTTACTGATACGTTGGACTACAACATTGTACATGACGAAGGCATTGATTATCAGTTGACTGGGTTGACGGACACAACGATTCTTGCATCTAGAACCGTTTTTGACACCATTCTTCGAGCGTTTTTACGTTTTACGCTTCAAGATGTGTTTATGCCCACTTGGAATATTTCTACGTTCGAAGTTTCTCTTTTTGCTACAGCGGCGTCGGGGACCAACTTGAGAGTTTACGTTTTGTCGGTGGATGCCGCGAGAAACAGCGCGACGAATCTTGTGAATCTTTGGGCTGATATGAATACTGCTGGTTCAGCGTTACAGCTTGGTGCGACCACGAGCGTAGATCCCGGGCCGGTAGAATACACGTTTGCGCTGAGTAATACGACCGGATTGGTTGCCATGGAAACGTTGATTTTGGCTGCCGTCAATACTGGTCAGCTTAGTGTTGGTGTTCGATTGAACGACGAAGAGACGCAGTCCAGTGTTATCATTACGTCGTCCGAAGGAACATCGGGGCAAACTCCCAAGCTAACCATTTTGCATCATCGCCTTTTGGATGATCCGCATACTGTTCCTGGTGATCTTCGGCACGCCAATGTGTTGCAGGCGTCTTACGAGTTTCAACAACGAAGAACTGTTGGTGTTAGATTTTCTTCTCAGCGTGGGGTTGCTGTTGCTTCGGGTGCAGCCGTCAGCAAGAATCCTACTGAAATCTTGCCTGAAGTTGAAGTTATTGCCAAGCGCTATCGTCGCCTGTTTTGAGGATTGAATTGTTATGGCTGATGGATTTCTGGGTACTATTACGGGCGTCTTCAGCTTGTTGTTCAGTCATATGAAGGAGTTGGTTGGTTCTTCCGGCGCCGATAGCAATGTTAAAATTCGTGAGGTTGTCGAGGGCGAGAATCTTCTTGGATCTCATCAAACGGCTTATGTCGCCTTGCAGTTGTTGGGTGCTACTGCGTCGGGGCGAGCGGACACGGCTAAGCAATGGAGTGTGCAAGTAAAGATCAGCATTGTCACTGAGGTTCGCACTGCCGATGGCGCTACTGTCGAGATTCTTTCAAAAATGGCGCAGGTGGACGATAATATAGATGCGTTCACCAAGACCAAGGGGATGGCTGGGCTGGAAAACGGAGAGTGGTCGATTACGTTTGGTACAGATGCCTCGCATGGAAACATTGTGGTCGCCGATTCTATTCGCAACTTCACTGTTATGGTCGCACGTGGTGGAAACTGATGATCGTTCGTACCACTCGTGGCGCCTACTACATTCTTGAAAACACAAACAAGCGTGTAGATGTTCCCGGAATCATCTTTGTTCGTTGGAAGATTTTCAGGACCATTAGTTTTTCAGGTAACGACATCGTTCCTATTCCTGGAGTTCATCGCGTTTCGGGCGAAATTGGACTTACTGAGCTGGCTTCTTCTCTTGAGCTTTTTGATCTTACTCCGTGGGGTCCCCTTGAGATTCCCGGTACTCCTGGCGACCTGCCTGACTACGACATGTTTTTTCGTTTCACTGAAGGCTCTACTCCCAAAATTATTCAGTTTGTCAATGTTATAACCGGTACTGATGGCACCGCTTTCCCGAGTGGTGGTTTGTCAACTTATGAGTCGCTTGTCGATGATGGTAGTGTTCAGGTACAGGTAATTCCGTTTCTGTTGCGGTTGGATGGGGCCCTTCCGATTGGTGACAATGTTCGTATTTTCAATGACCCGGATGCATAGTTATGGCGATTGAACAATCCACGTCTCAATTTTTCGAAGAAGGCAGTGGTGACATGTCCGTTTTGTTTTCTCCACCCGAGGGTAGCGCCGCCTTTAAGCTGGTGTACATTCGTGTACATTTCCGATTGTTGCAGGGCTCGAACACCAATGCTGATTTGCAGGTTTCGCTAGACTCCGTAGAGGGAGAAGAGTTCGACGTCGATCTTTATAAGGCTAACGATCGCGGTGTTGGCTCTGACATGAACATGGTTATCCCCGCGGATGAACGATCTGATCCGTCTCCGTGGTTTTTCCGTACGGGTGACAAGCTTCTGCTTGTCCGTGCTGGTACTGACGACGTTGCTTGGGGCGTAGAGGTTGGATATCAGATTTAATGCCGTTGTTGATCCAAGACAATCTTTCTCCGTTGGGGCTCGATGGCGCCCCACGGTTAATAGTCGACAATCTTGACCATTGGGCTCGCGCTGTTCGCATTCCTTACATTCCAACGACTCCCGGTGATTGGGCTTCTCTTCCCAAGAACGTGAGAGAGGCGCTAGATGAGGCGCGTGCGACGTTTGCGCTTTTTCTTCCTCTTGTTGGTGGCACTTTGACCGGTGCCCTTACGATTAACGCCGATTTTACCTTGATCTGTCTTCATCGTACTATTGATGCTGAAGCCGGTATCAATTTTCTTGACGCCGGGGGATTCCCTGATCGTTGGCGGATAGGGTTCAAGAATTCCGCTGGTGGTGATGCGTTTTTCTTGCGTGATCTTACTACTGGTGTAGAGATTTTTCGTGTCGATCACAATGTCGACGGTGCGATGATTATCCATAATGAGTTTGCGCTTCCAATTGCCGATGGAACGGATGGCCAATCGGTCAAGACCAATGGTGCGGACGTTACGGATTTCTACGACGATGTTCATGTTGGAACGTCTCCGCCCGCTGATCCTCCCAAGACGCGCGTGTGGATGAATACCGATGCCGCTCCGGGTGGTGAGGCTGTTTTGAAGATCACTACGGTTACCGGTGATGTTACGTTGACGAAGTCCAATCATGCTGTTAGGTGTGACACAACCCTGGTTGCTATTACAGTCAATCTACCAACGGCGACGGGCAACGAGGGTCGGAGATTCAAGATCAAGAATGTTGGAACCGGGGGAAACGATGTAACTGTCGATCCGTTTGGCTCCGAGTTGATCGAAGGCGCGTCCACCGTGACTTTGGTTGATTCGCCGGACAAGGAAGCTATAGAAATTTTGAGCAATAATACTAGTTGGGAAATCTGGTAATGACCTTTTTGGGGGCAAAAGATTTTGGGCTTGAGGCATCGCTTGGTCGTGCTACTGGCTACCTGACTTTGAATAAGTTCGGTTGCGCGCCTGATTGTGACGCCAACATAGATACAGACGTATGGGATGGCGCCGACGGCATTACGTCTACGAAGGTTTGGGTTGCGCCTACCCAGGCAAGAATGCATGATATTGCTTCATCCAGTGCCGACGATGACGGTGATCCGGTAGGGCCTGGAATACGAACCGTCGAGGTTTTTGGATTAATCGATTGGGACTCTCCAGAAGTCGGCGAGGTTGTAGTGCTCAATGGTACATCGAGCGTTCCGACTGCAAACTCTTATGTAATTATTCATCGGATGATCGGGCGCACCTTTGGCTCTCTTGGCGTTAGCGCAGGAACTATCACGGCAACTGCGCAAATAGATGCAACGATTACTGCCATGATTGCTGCCGGACAAGGTCAAACGATGATGGCAATTTATGGTGTTCCATCGACACAAGAATTTAGGATTCGGCATGTTACTGCTGCTGCCCTGAGGGTTGCTGGCGCCGTGTCCGTCAAAGTAGATTGGTTTCTTTTTGTCAAAGAGAACGCAGGACAACCTGATTCCGCATTCATCGCTAAAGAGGTTAGGTATTTTACCGACATCTCTCCATTGAATCATGAGTACATGGTTCCGAAGGGTTTTTCTGGTCCACTCATCGTGAAAATACAGGTTCAGACGGATACTATCAATGTTCGTGTTGCTGCTGGTTTCGATGCGTATTTGGTGGAAAAATAATGGTTCAAATGATAAGCGAAGAGCTGCGTGCGATTGAGCGCCGCGTAAGTGATGGAGGTGGTCCGTCGAAGGCTTCTCGAATGTCTGTTACGTGGGACAAGAGTCAGTCGGCAGTCGCCATTCAATCATGCGAAGACGAGTGGGATGCCATTGCGTCACGATTTCGTGATGCCATAGAGAGGGTGGCTCCTGGCGTATTCAGTGATGCGGCCAAAACCGCTATCATCACCGGGTTCCTTGAGACCAAAGTGACAAGGGGTGGCATCTGATGGCAACTAGATCAATCCCTATCCTTGGAAACGCTATTCCTGATTCTTCTGGAAAAGTTTACTGGCAACCGTACAGCATTTCAGATTCCGGCGCCGTCATTGATCCGCAGATTCTCGTTTTCACTAACTCCGGAACAAAAGACGGAGCCCGGTTGTCTTTCTTCGTGCCTGATAACTACGTTGGTAGCCCAGTGCTGATTCCCAAGTGGACTGCTGACGCAACTACTGGAACTTTGACTTGGGATTGGAGCCTGCTTTCCCTCGAAGATGGCGAAGATGTTGGTGGTGCTGCAACCAGAACGACGGAAACGGGAACTGAGACGAAGAGCGGTACAGCGTTTTTACTTCAATCGCACAGCATTACTCTTACTGCCGGTGATTATGAAGCTGGCGATCTTGTAAATGCAGAAATTTTCCGTGACAGTGTTACCGACACGATGGCTGCGGCCGCGCTCTTGTTTGGATTGAAGTTTCAATACTCCGACGTCTGATGGCACGAGAATGGATAGACAGTAACAGTGAGCGGTTGCGCGTCTTGGATGATTCGATCCTCGACGTATCTGCCCAAGACTTTTCTATGATGTGTTGGGTGTATCCGACCGGAACAACATCGGGCGACGTACAGCATATTTTGAGTAAGTGGCAATCCTATGTGTTTCGGCTCGCGAACACTACGGGTGGTGGCGGGTTCTTCGGATTTCTGTTTACCATATTTGACACTGCGACGCCTGTACATTTGCAGGTTGGTTCTGTGCCAACCTTAAACCAATGGTATCACGTTACATGCCGATTTGATGGAACTACACTGGACATGCAGGTTTGGGATCCTGTTGCACAGACGACGAATGATTACACCGCGAGCCATTCTGGGGGCATCGATAGTACTAGTACTGACCTGATTATCGGACAGTTTCAGGATGGCCAGGAATCGTTCCGGTTCAATGGCCGAATCGCAGAGGCCAAGATTTGGAATAACCAGAGACTTGGTGACGGTGGCCAAATTCTGTTGCATCGCTGGACCTCACATCTTGACAATGTGGGTCCAAACTTTTATCTGCCAATCCTGGGGGCCGACGACCCTGAGCCAGACTTCAGCGGTAACGGGAACAGCGCTACGCCCGGGGGGTTTGCCTTGCCTGCTGCTGCTGGCCATGCGCCAATTCCGTTGTTTACTCCTGATCCGAATGGACATGGACACCGTGCCAGTCGTACTGGTGTACTCAACGTTTGGGATCCTGACACGTCCTCATGGCTCGTTGACGGACTGGATGGGCAAGTTAACATCTACGGTGGCGCACAGAACCGATCGAAGCTGGACGGAGATATCAACGTACACGACAATTCTACAGGAGACTTCGTTCGTGCTGTGTGAATAACAAGAGAGGAATCCTATGAAGAGTCAATCCTGGAAGCGTGTTGTATCCTTCGTATGCGAAGAGCCCTTCGTTGTGGTGATGTTCGTATTGGCCTTGTTGGCATGGTTGCCAGGATGCCAGTTGTTCGATCCGGGCGGACAAGGCAAGAAGATCCTCGGCGCGAGTGACCAATGGACTCAGTTCGGATGGAACGAAGAGGAGGGAACCGTCACCTATGATTCTGAGGGCAACCAGGAGGCCGCCGTTCTGTTCGGCGTGGGCGACTTGCATTTTGATCAGTCCGGAAGGCTGGACCTGGAGTCGTCGTCGCTCCAGCGGATCGCGATGTACACTCCTACGTCTTCTGGCATACAGGGCATATCGGAAGACGCCTTTGGTGCTTCAAACCGGCAATCTGACAACATCATCAGGGGGCTGACGGCCATTGTTCCTCTGATTTCCATGATCCAGGGTACTCAGCAGCCGGCTGACGTTCCGCTAGACGAACAGCAGGGGGCCTTCCTCGCTTCTATGGATCAAATGCTCCAGGACTTCGGCCGAAGACTAGAGGCCCTTGAGCGGCTTCCTGTGGCTCCTCCTGGGGGCAATTCTTCGGTTCCACCCTGACCGTTGGCTGCTTCCGTCGCCGGGCGCCGGGCTTCGGCCCCCCCCCGCAACGGTGTTTCTTTACCGGCCCCGGGATCCTTCTCTCGGGGCCATTTATTTGCGCGAAAACATGTTGACACTGCCTTGAATCGTGTATACCCTGTTTCGTGTTGGGAGCTAGGAGCTGATTGAGTAACGCGAGCGGGTTTCTACCAACCCTCGTTGAGCCCGGATCGGTGGTGGGCGCAATGAGACGCCAACCCGGCCTTACTAGAAAGTGGCCGAAGATTTGTTTTGCCAGCGGTCCGGGCATTAGTGCGGAGTAGCGCAGTTGGCAGCGCGTCGGATTCATAATCCGAAGGTCGCAGGTTCAAGTCCTGTCTCCGTTAGTGTCGGTGATGCGTTAGGGATGGATAGAGCGCCTTTTGGTTTTGGTCATTATGACAAACGTGAGCAAGGTGGATGTTCCCCACCGTTGTTGGTATCGCTAGTAGCATCAGCTCCATCGGCCATCAGAAGGAATGAATGCAGTCTGTTGGCTGAAAAAACATGACGCCGGAAGCCCGACCGGCCACCGACACAACTATGAAGACGATTGCCGCATGAAGGTTATAACGAATCTCGAATTAGACGATGATCAACGATTGGCCATCGGCCGTGTTTTCGGCCATCCTTCAAAGCCTGCTACCAGGAAGGAGGTTCGCGAGTTTGTTGCTATCCGTTTTCACACAGACCTTTTTGTTCTCAAGCGTGCTAGTGATATTCTATCCAACGGCGCCGTGCGTCGTGATCAAGCGTTGCTTCCTGGGCTTGAACTTGTTGGCAAGGTGATAATCTGATGTCAAAGAAAAAAACCGCTACGTGGAACGACTCTCTCGACATGCTGGTAGTGGCCGGAAAGCAATCGACCGTTGAGTCCGTCGCCACAGTAATTGAAGAGACGATGGGTCGATTGAGCTTGAGCCTTTACAGGGTTGCTAAGGATCGGCCGTTCACAAGAGACTCGCTTGTCCGGTTGGTCCACGGAGAAGGCGTACGATCAAGGGGTGGTGTTCAGCTCAGCACGTTTCTTCAAATCCTCGAGGCGCTAGGCCTTGACATTGAGATTGTGACTCGGCCCGCATCTGGTAAGTCTGAATCTAAGCCTCGGCCATTCGATCGGTTCGGTAACAAGGCCCGTAGAAAGTAGGTGCCGCTATGACACACGAAGAGCAGTGCATGAAAGCAGACCAACGGCAGGATGATGCACTAGAAGCCGTTCGTGGTGATGTTCCTGATAATGGTGATAGTTGGACGATTGGTCAACACTCTAACCAGATCTCTATTCTTCAGTCTGAAATGAGGTGTGTACAACAGAAACTAGATCAACTTACTGGGTGTCCGGGCTCCAAGCCTTGTGCTCAGTGCGGAATGTATCCCTTCTCTTAAATGTGTTCTATCGATAGTACGCGGATCCGGACTGGAAATGGCGATATGACCTATGATGAAGAACGGCTTGTCGATGATTTGCTAAATTCTGATCACGGAATGTCTTGTCGAGAGGTGGAATTCCTAGACAGTCTTGATCAGAACTACAGAGGCAAGACGTTGTCACCACGTCAATCTGATTGGTTGCAGAACATCGGTCAACGAGTGTTGTCTTAGTAGGGCCGCCGTACTGCACCACATCATTGACGCTACGATCACAGCAAGCACCATTCCCAGCAGTGCGATCCCCACGCGAACAGAATAATGCTGGAACGCTTCGTGTCGCCATCCCTCGTCAATACACTCTCTTAATAGATTTTTCTGCGATCGCGATTCGTTAGGGGTTTGTTTGGGCGCACTGCAGTAGGAGCAATCTGTAGTCTTTACCATCCGTAGCTTTCCGATGCCGTGCCACCCTCGCTGATCACATCGATGTCCAGGTTCGGCTTCAGGCTTATCCCGAAAAATCTGACATTCCCCGCGTTCTCCGAGCCCGTCTGCCTTCGTTGTACTGCGCTGCGGAACATCACCACGTCTCGGGCAAATGCGTGCATCGGCTTGGGCTTAATCAGCCCGCAGGCCTTGCACCACTTTTTGTATGCTGTCCACAGTTCTCTTGTGGTGGCCTCTCCTTCTCCGTCAGTGCATTCTTCTAGGAAAGTGAGTATCGGGAAGCACTGCATCCGATAGTCCCTCACACCCTTCGCACAGATGCCTGAAGCACTGAATCGTTTCTGACTGCACAACCTGACCATCCCGCCAATGGCCCACAGCAGGATGCCGGGCATTTCTTTTTGCAGCTTGGCGAATAGATGCACGTCAACCTTGTCCAGTGGAACGATGTAGTTGAACGGCAGCAAGATCATCCTGCGCCACATCCCCAGCGACGTGTCTCCAAACCTCGGCAGTAGGTTGGCGGCGAAAAACAGCTTTGCCCTCGGCCGGATTTGGACTGCGTCTTTGTACTTTCTGTCACTGATGATCGGCTCACCGGAAACGATTGATTTCAGCATGCCTTCCTGGGTTCTCTGAATCTCACTCATGTCCGCGCATAGATTTGCAAACTTAGATTGAAGTCGCGCTACAAGATACCGATCACCAAGCTGTTCAGGTGTCAATGAATCAACATTGTCCGGTCCCAACATGTGTCGCAAGACATTCAGCAGGGTTGATTTTCCATTGCGGCCGACACCCGACAGAACGAAGAACTTTTCAAGGAACGTGCTGGGCATCAGGCAATAGCCGAACGCCTCTTGAATGATGTCGATTCTCTGTGCATCACCCTCCATGATCTGATTCAGGAATCTATGCCAACTCGGACACTGTGCATCTCTGTCCGTGGTCGGGTATCCAAACGGTAAGGCGTTCAACGTCAACCACTCGGCCGTGTGCGTCAACAGGCATTCGTCCGGTGGCCGATCCTCGACTACCAAATCCAAGTCCAGTATTCCGTTCTTCAGCGTCACGTAGTTTCTTCGCCGCGGATCGCCCGTTGTACATCCCTCTTCCTGGTTAACCCTCGACATGAACGGGATTTCGATTTCGGATGTGACGGTTACTCGTGCGCACAATGCGCGATACACTTCGTTGACCTGTCGTTGGCTCAGCTTTTCTGTCATATCTCCCAACCAGCGCGTGATTCCCATCCTGATCTCGTCATCGCTGACCTCGACATAGCATCGCTTGGTGGGTCGATACGTGTAGAACACTTCTCCCTGTCTTCGGATGTGAACCTGTCCAGTACACTCATCTGTATAGAGTTCTTCGATCAACAGTTGCGCCAAGGTCCACGGGTTGCTGTCGTCGGTTCTTTCCGTAATGTCTGATCTCTTGCGCCGGCCCGCGCGAGACTTCTTGCTGTCACCGAACTTGTCCCTGACCTCTTGCCATCCCTTCTCTGTGCAAGAATTGTGGAAACACTTGTAGAATATCGCTCCGGTTTCCCCCCGTCCTAATGCTGCCGAAGTTCCGGTGTGTGATGAATCGAACACGCAATGGTCGAGTATGTATTTCGCGCCTTTCGATCCGATCGGTTCAATCCTGACAACTGTGATCCCGTACTTCTTGATAAACGCATCCAGGTCGAACAGCTTCTTATCGGGATCTTCATGGTTCCTTGTTCTTTTGGAATTCGGCAATGCGGCGGCGGCAGCAGAGCGTCCAGAGACAAGCTTTGCGATAGTTTCCAATGGTGTTGCTCTCATGGAATCGAAGGTCGGCGGATCACCTTCAAACACCAGTTCTGATTGCCGGTGTGGTCGCTCTCCCTCCAGGTCCAACCCCTTTCTTGCCGTAGTTCCGTACAGCCTGAAGATCCTCGCAGCGTTGAAGTTGCCGGTGTCTATCCCCACTTGATCGTTGGTGAATTGATTGCTGACGGCTGCCATTGCCTTGCTGAATAGTAGCTTGTATCGATCTTCGTTAGGCATCAGCACCCTGTACAGCAGATGAACACCATTGCCGCTGTTGGCTCTAAGCGCGTCGTTGAAACCATGTTCTTCCTTCAGCCAGCGTTGCACTTCGTCGGCCATTTCTTGCGCCAATCGCAACTCGTTGTCGGTGCTAGAGACTCCTGATGGTCTGGTTGGATCGATGTCAACTGGAAACCAGTGTCTAGTCAGGATGTCTTTGTCCGACGTCGTGACCTTGGTTCGTTCTTGGATTTGGTTATTGCTTCTTGCGATGCATCCCGCGTGAACTTCGCCCAATGTTGTGTAGATTCCAAGAGGATTCTTGGCATCGTATCTAACTGCGCACTCCGTCAATTTGTCGAAGTCGTTGAACCACCCTGAAGCGTTAGCTCCGTCCTTATGGTTGATTCCAAGCACGCGCAGCTCGACCACCTGTCCTGGAGAAAAGAGCGCGTCACAAGCCTGTCTTATTTTTTGCGATTTAGTGGTATCGAGTCCTGGTGCCATCGTTCTAGTATCCTAAAGCAAATCCGCTCTGCATTCGCCCGCCCAGGGCACATTACAATGTGGATTCCATATCTTTGCGACCATGCAATGAGCGATGCGATTACCGACTTGGGACTCATTTGTGTTGGGTGTTTCAGGTGTACGTTGGGCTCTGCTATCTGTGACATTTGCGCTTCGATCAGGATTGCTGCGTACCCGTACACCTTCATTCGTTCGAGTTCTCTAACAAATCTGTCACGACCATGCCCGATGGTTCCGTACAAATCTGCCAACGTCTTGCGTTCTATCAGTGCGCATTCTTCTTTCTTGAACGATCGTGCGTGGACAACCGTTTCGTCTTGAGCCAAAAGGCTGCGCTCTCCATTATCGACCCATGATCCCCCGATCGTTAAGTAGTCTCCTTCTGGTATTCCCGTTTCCATAATTACTAGGTCACCGCTTTCCGGAAACAGCCCTTTGAACTTGTACGGTTTTTGTTCTCTTGAATCTACTGCGATTATCATTCGTTCATTGCCCTAACAATTTTGGCCTGTAGGAGTAAGGCGCATTTCTTTACGTCATTGCACCGTTGCTCCTCGATCCACGCGATGTGTTCGCCGATTCTTCTTGCTACAAAATCCCAATTGAAACTTTGCGACTTGTGTCGATCGCAAATTATTCTTGGTGCATCATGGATGTCTTGTAATGCGCTTCTCAATTCGTTCGGCAGCATTTCTACCGGTTGCATGATTTCGTTTTCCGCTCCGACGACTATAGGTGTTATCATTGCAGTTTCACCTTGGACGCTAGTGTCGTCTGCCTCGCCTGCATTCCGACTTTTGAAATGATCGGTCGCATTACGCCGAGGTCACCAACCGTTATCAGTGCTTGCTTCGCTCGGCTCATTGCCGTGTACAACCATTCGCGGTTTACCATCGGCATGCGCGAGTACGATTTGTGCAGTGGAAGGACTACGATCGGCACTTCGCTTCCTTGCATCTTGTGGCCGGTCATTGCGTATGCCATTTTCAGCTTGTGGTCGCCCTTTTTGATTTCTACTTTTCGATCCGGGTATCTGAATTCTACGATGACGTGCTTGTCGTCGATGTCGTGAACGATTCCGACGTCACCGTTTACTATTCTTACGTCTTCTTTTGCCGTTGCTCCCGTTTCTCTCCGAGTGATACCTCGCACCGCGACTGCGCCACGGGCGCTTTTCGCGGTGCCATTTCTTAGTCGGACTACCTTGTCTCCGTGTGCGAACGGGATTCGAGGGAATGGTGGTGGTGTTGGGTTGATGATTTGCTTCGCTAGCTTGTTCAGTTGTTGGCACGATAGTTCTCCCTTCTCGTTTGTTGGGCTGATCAGTTGTACGTTCCATAATGTGTCGATGCCCATTCCCGGCAGCTTGTCTCGCAGCAGTGCTTCTATCACCTGCTTGGTTTGTGCCGTGCTTTCCGTTTCGATGTGTCGCCAGTTTTGTCCAGCGTCGGCATCTAGTTTTTCGGCCGGTTGCACGATTTTTCCTGCCTTGATCGCGTGGCATGCTTTCACGATCAGCCCCGCGTTGCGTTGTATTTTTGACAGTTCGTGGCATGGCACTTTGGCCGCAATCAGGTCTCGGAGTACGGCGCCCGGGCCTATAGACGGTAGCTGGTAGTGATCCCCTACGATGATTAGTTTCGTCGTCGGGCTTATGGCCTTCAGTAGACTTCTTGCGAGCCTAACGTCAACCATGCTGAATTCGTCGGCAATTATCACGTCCGCGGGGATGGGGTCGTGTTCATCTCGATCAAAGCAGAAGTTCCCGTCTTCATCGATGGTTGGGCCGAGTGCCGAATGGATCGTTGTGGCTGTTGTCGGGCACGTATCTTGGAGTGCTAGTTCCATCTGCTTTGCTGCTTTTCCGGTTGGTGCCACCAGCACTGTTGAGGCGTTCGTGTCTCTAAGCGCCTTCACAATTCTTGCTAGCGTATATGTTTTCCCGGTTCCCGGTGCTCCTGTCAGGATGAAGACGTTGCTGTTTTGGATTCCGTGGAATGCTGCTCGTTGTTCGTTGTTCAGTGTCGTGTCTGTCGTTTCTATTCTTGTCGGTGGCATTTCCTCCGACAGCATGGTTGATATTTTCCCTGCAACGTACTCTTCGGCGGCAACCAAGTCTTCTAGGCTCATGTCGCTTGCCATGTCGCTTGTTCTGATGTGTCCGTTTTTTTCGGCCGTTGCTATGGAGTCTGTTCGCAGCCCGCCCGTGAGGATGTTTGCTTTCAACACTGCTTGGTTGGTGGTTATTACCGTGTGTCCATCGTTCTGTGCTGCCTCTTGTAGTACGTGAACTATTGCGGATTTGTGTCGATTTTGATCGTCCTCCGCGCCTTTCATTCTTCGGTGTATGGCGTCCGCCATTATGAACCCAACGCCCGGGAGGCTGGTTAGAATGAATGGGTTGTCTTTTATTTTTAACGCTGCATCCGATCCCCATGTGGAGATAGCTTTTCGTGTTATTGAAGGCGGTAGCACTCCACCGATCATCGTGTTGATCTCGATCATCGCTTGCTCTGACTTTTCATTTTCTACAAGCGTTGACTGCATCTCTTTCGCTCGTGTGAGCGTTATTCCTGGTATGGTTTCTGCGACGTGCTCGGGATCGGTTTTGATTGTGGTCAGCGTGTGGTTTCCGAATGCCTTTACCAGCTTTGCGGCTATATCCGGACCTACCCATCGCGCAACGTCGATCAGGTATCTGAGAATGGAGTCTTCATCGTTGGGTAGGATTGTTCTGTGCGTCGAGAATTTGATTTGCCATTGGTGCCATTTGGTATCGTATTCCAGTTTCCCGGTTACTTCGTACTCTTGGCCAGCCGATGCGTTCGGCATTGCTCCAAGGATTGATACGTGGGTTACGGGTTTTCCTGCTTCTGATTTCAGTGGATACGTTGCTTGGATGTGCGCCTTTGCGATGATCCGTCCGTTCTCGTTGAATACGATTCGGTCCAGTATCAGTCGCGTTGTTACTTCGTTTTGTGCTGTGTCGAACAGCGTCGTGTTCATTCGGGCGTCCTTTCTGCGCGTGCCTGTTGGGTGGGCGACTGGCATGCTGTTCGTGTCGCCCACCCGTTTCGTCTCTAGGCCGGTTACAGGTCAAAGGGCTTAGGTTTGCCCTCGGCCGCCGTTGGCGTTGCGTCCGGTCCTTTCGTTGCTTCGTCCACCGGGCTGTATCCAAACAATGCGACTCCTGTCTGCACGACGCCTCGGTACTTCTTGGGTTGGTTGTCGGAGTCTGTTTCTTCTTGAATTGTGACGTTTGCTGATCTTCCTATGAGGTCGGTTAGCTTGAAGCCTACCGGCACTAGCGAGTCTTTTGTTACGTTGAAGCCGAACCCCTTCAGGAGATTTGCCCATCGATTTGCAAGCAGGCCCATTTCCCTCCCTTCGGTTGGCATTGGCAAAAAGTCGATGCACTCTCTGCCTTCGTTGCTGCCGGGTGATGTGACAACGAGCGTTGGGCGTAGTTGCGTAAGTGCATACGACTCCCCTTTCCACTTGAACGTGTGGTCCGGGTGCATGGTGAACGTCGTGATTGTCATCGTGTGTTCACCGGCGTCTGGTCTCTTTGGTGCTGATGTGTTTGGATCAAATCCTTCCGGGGGTGCTGTTGCTCCAAAGTTATAATCACCTGAGTCTTGTGGTCCGAATCCTTCTTCTGGCATTGTTGCTCTCCTTTTCAGATTCCCATTCCCTGCAATAGTCTATCCAACTCGCCTCGAGTTAAACACCATGATGTTGGGTATCCTAGTATGCTGATTCCCAACTGCTCACCGTGTCGTATTACCATGTCTTCGATTATCCCCCCGATTGATCTGGCGCCACCGTGGGGTGCGGTGGTCCACTTGGGGGGCTTTATTTTCCCGTGTCTGCACCGTCTGGTTTTGCGTTCTCTTCCGTAATCCCCAGCTTGCCTCGTCTAAAAGGAGTCGTGTTCTCGAACAGCTTACTCCAGATTTCGTGAACCTGATCTAGTGACAGTTGGTGCTCATGGTCCACTTGGCGCTTGGCCAGCACCGACGCCCATTGTGCTGCACCGTACCCCGCGTCCTCTCTCATCAGCGTGATTTGCTTGAGCCGTCTCAGCCAGATTGCGCATCGTTCGGCGTCTACCAAGGTCAGGTCTGCCAATTTCTTCGCGCCGTTGAAGTGGTTTGCTAATGATTCCCTCCATTGGTCAGCCGTAAGGCCAACTTCTTTGACTGCCCTTTTCATTCCGCCTGGTGATGTGTCGTGTGGCTGATAGTTCGATTCACCTGCGGTGGCGGCAGCGGGCGGCACGTCCGATGTGGCTGGTTTCTGTGCAGCTTTTGGCAGTGCTGGTGGTTCCTGCGTAGGCTTGGCCTTGCCTTGTGGTGGTTGTTCCTTTTCCACCGTTTCGTCCTCGGCTTTTTTTCGCCACGGTGGAGTCTCTGCCGTGGTTGGTTCTAACCTTTCAAGGACTCGGCCTTCCTCGTCTGTTTCTGCCCCCAAGTCGTCTGCCGTGTATCCAACTCCCTCGAAGACTTCTTGGAAGTGTGTCGCGCACGCGATTGACAATGCCTTGCTCAATAGCATCGCCTTTGGCCAGTGTTTCCAGTTGTCTTTCTCCGATATCTTCGCCGTTCGGGCGTCGTCCATCGTGAAGGTAATTTGTTCTTGGCGGTCATCAGGCCAGCACGCTTTCGAGACCGCTACAGTCGCACTCTCTGCCGTAGTTTCTACAACTTCGATCTTGCCGATTTTCCGCTTGCGTATTATTGCAACCTTCATTCGTGCGCTTAGCGTTTCTCTTCCGTTTATGCTGTCCAGTTCGTTGAGCGATGTCATTGGTGGCAGTCCAAGCTCGACGCCTGTCAACATTTTGCGGAATACGCCCGCTGCATTTCTGCACCCTTTTGGCAGTGCCGATCCGCTCTCTGCTACTGCGTTTGCTATTCTCATTAGCCGGTCGATCATCGAGTTGGATGGCACTAGTGTAGATTCTGCTTCCGTTGCTTCTGTGGCCTCCGTTGGTATTGTGTCTTCGTTCGTTTCCATTTTTGATCAGTTCCTTTCTGGTTTCTATGCGGTGCCGAGGATTGTCACGCATTTGTTGGCAAGCAGGTATGTTGCAAGCGTTGCCGCGTTCGTGTCGTCTACCAGCTCTTGTCTTCGTTCTGGTATTCCTATGGCCGTTGCGTTTTGTGACTTGTCGATGTCAACGAGTCCCGCGTGCGGGTCCGGGTTCAGCAGGGTTGCGGAGTAGAATCTCAGGTTGCGCGGTGTTGGTGTTGGTGCTTGGAACATGATCCCTCTACCGGTTCCCGGCTCTGATTCGGTCAGTGCCAACAGTGCGTCTACATGGTATGTTCGATCCATTACTCGTTCCGGCACCGGTAGTCCGAGTATCAGGGACCTGCGGTACAGGAATTTGAGATCGAACCCTGTACCGTTGAACGTCGCGAACCTTCTGTCTGTGTCGATCGTGCGTGTTATTGTTGCCCACAGGTCGATGATCAGTGCAAGTTCTCGCTTGTCCAGGTCTTCTTTGTGGTCTGCTGCATCTCCGTCCAGTCCGAACAGGTAATCGTCCGGGGTGTTGATCACGTCAACGTAGTGTTGTTCAGTGTCATCGTCGCTGTCTGGTTTTAACAGGTATCCAATTGCAACCACTCGCGAGAAGTGTGGGTCGAGTGCTGCTTTTCGTATCAAGGCTTCGTTGGCCTCGTCTTGTTTGATTGCCAGCTTCCCCGGGTCTTTGGTATTGCCGGGCTTGATCGTTGCTTCTGGTAGTGCTGCGTGCGGGTCTATCGCCGTTTCGATGTCGAACGCTAATCCAATTGGCTTCATGCGCATTGTCCTCCAGCTAGTCCTGCGGTTGACAGGAGTCTCACGAGTGCGTCGGGCGCTAGCTCGCATTGTTGTGGTACTGCCCCGTTCCACACGGAGTCGGTGTTACTTCCTCTGCATGCTTCTCTAGGATCGTCTCTGTCTGGATGATCCTTGAACTTTATTCGGCGGGCTGCGTGTTCGTCGATCGCCGTTGTGTCCATGAACTGTACGGGCACGTATCGTTGACAGTGTTGACACCATTCTACTCTGCGCCTCCATTCGCTGTACGGTTTTGTTAGCCGCACTATTGCTGCGATCCCTCGTTGCGTTGTTCCAAAAACTTCCGACAGGTGGATTGCGAACGCTACTATGTCGCACTCCCCCATGTTCGAGTCTCTGAATGTGACTGACTTGCGTTGGCTCATAGATCGAAACCGTCTTCATCTACTATCGTTTCGTCTTTCCGTTGTGTCATCACTTCTGTAGCAAGGTTTATGTCCTTCTGTGTTGGTGGGTTCTGTTGTCGTCCATCTCGCAATTCGACCAGCGTCGTGTCGTCGTCAGCCTCGCATCCGATCCTTGTTCCTGTCATCCAAAGTTGGTAGCCCCGCTCTTTCGCAAGCGTTCGCAGCATTGCTATCGCATTGCTGTCGAGCCCGTCCGCTTCATCTGCACATATTACGTTTAGCGGTGTCTTTTGAGACATTCCAACAAGGGCTGCTATCGTCAGCTTTTGCGATCCTGACGCTTGTGTTAGCGGTAGGTTGTCGTGCATAAGCTGAATACCATCTGACGACAGCCCGCGGACGGTTTCTCCGATGTCCGTTTCCGTGATAATCGTCTTCTGCCTGTCTTTGATTGCGTCCAGTTCTTCATCGATTTCTTCGGCCGTTGCTTTTGTTGCCGTCAGTTCTGTTGCCCATTCCCGCGCCTGTTTTTGTAGTCGTGCTGCCTCTCGTTTGTTCTCAATGTCTTCAAGCTGAGCCGTCAGTTCGTCTGCATTGACTCTTGGTGGGATTTGATTAGTTCTTTCGACGTGTACTTTCCCTTCGGATTTTAGTTGTGTTAGTCTGTCGTTCAGCTCGGCGATTTTTCGTATTGTTTCTCCGACGTCTGTTGCAGTTTGTGCTATCAGTCCTTCTAGCTTGTCGTGTTCTTGGTTCGTCTTTGTTGCTGCTGCGATTTGCGCAGTTATGTCAATGGTTTCCGGCTGCGTCAGTTCTTTGTTCGGTGACGGATCGGGAGTGTTTGAGATTCTGGTTTCGAGTGATTTCTTGGTTGCATCGTTCTCGTTTTTCGCGTCTAGCGCGTCTCTCTTTCTCTTCGCTAGTACGTTGAATTGGTCTCTCAGTCCTAGTGCCGAGATCAACATCTCAAGTTGTTCTGCGGGCTTCGCAGTGTGGAATTTTCTTATGTCCCAACATGCCTCTGCCGTCAGCGCATCTATTACTGACTGTGGCTTTTGGATTTTGCTGGTGCTTCCGTCCTTGTTTATCCATCTCACTTCGAAGTATCGACGGTCACCCTTGTGGCGCAGCGTCAGCTTGTATCTGTCTCGTAGGTCGTCTGCTAGTATTAGTTCGATCTCTGATTCTGTTGCACCGTTTCGTATTGGTGTGTCCGGATCGACGCGCTTCCCACCCAACCCCATTTGGATGCACCTCAGCAGTGTGGTTTTCCCCGCTGCGTTCGGTCCCTCGACTATCGTCAGCGTCCGTTGGTCTGGTATTACTACCGCTTCTACCAGCTTCATCGTGTCCACGACGTGCAGCCTTGATATTCGTAGTCCTGTTACGTCTCTGTATGATCTCTCTACCTCGGCCATTGTTTTATCCTTCCTGCGCTGTCCGCGTTTTCGGGTATTGTGCGGTTTCGTGTATACTGTGTCAAGCGTTAAAATCTCGCCCCCATTTGGACTATGTCGGTAATCGCCTCCCTCATGTTGAAGTTCCTATCCTTCAGAAGTCTGCATATGGTGCTGTCGCTGGCCTCAACGCCGTTTACCTGGGCTATGAGGTCTCGTATCAGTGTCGTGGCCTCGGCCGGGTCCGGTTGCCTGAGTGTGATCTTGATCCATCTGGATAACAGGGCGTCGGACTTGAAAGGCTTGTCTTCTGTTGTCGTGGCGATGATCGCCCTGTGATCCGGCAGTCGCTCCAGGAGCCCGAGCAGAAAGTTCTGCGCTGCCGATGACATGCTGTGTGCTTCATCGATGATGTACGTTTTCCATCTGCCGACTGGTGGCATGGTGCTCATGTTGGATTCTACTTCTCGCAGCGCTGCAAGGTCCGTCGTTCGTGAGTCTAGGAAGGTCGTACCCCAATCTTCGGAAGCGTTGAGTTGTCGAGCGCATGCGAGTGCCGCTGTCGTTTTTCCCCATCCTGATCTGCCTCGTATCAGGATTGCCAGTGGATCCGTGGTCTCGGGTGCAATCAGGTGCTTCAATGATGTTATCGCACCGTTCTGCCCGATGATCCTGTCAAGCGTTGTGGGTCTCACTCTCTCGTATAACATCGTTCGCTCCTAGCTGGTTGGAACTGGCAACGCGTATCCGTTTGGTAGCAGTATTTTTGCAGTGTGTCCTCGTGGGTCTCCTTGCAGTACTGCTGTCGTGCCTAGTTGTGATGCTGTTACTCGTATGTTTCGGTCGGTCGTTTCCACTTTTGCATCATGCTTGCGTTGTTCGTCTTCGTTCATCTCTAAGTTGCATTCGTTTTCTGCAAGTCTGCAACTCGTTGTACCTAGTGAGAGCAGTCGTCTTGCAAAACTTCGTCGGTACTCGTGTGTAAATTCAGCCGACACTTTGTCGATGAATTGTCGGCGGTCTGCTGGTGATATTCTCATTCGTCGATCCTTTCTCTGTTCAATGCCGTCAGTTGTTGACGATCGAATCGTCGTGCCGGGCGCTTGTTCGCCTGCTCACCCATCGCGTTGAATCGGTCTCGACCACTTCCTCTTCCTGCCTTGCTTGGTGCAAGGGTTGCGTTCGGTGCTTCGTGTCGTTTGTTCACGTGATTAACTACCTCCTTTTTCTTCGTGTGAAGCCAACCACGTCTTCAGTGTTTCCTTGAATCGTGGAAGTATTTTTGCTGATCCAACCCACGTCGATATTTCTTCTGCCGTTTCTCTGATCTCGCGTTCACTTCTGTCTGCAATGCTGTCTAGTAACAGCAGTAGTAGGCCATCTATGATTCCTTGTCGTATCTGTTCTGGTGTCCTTCGTTTCTGCCAACGATTCGTCATTCCTTTTTTCATTATGGATCTTCTCCTGGGTTGTCTCCTGGTCTCGTCTTCAACCACGTGTCGAAGCCGCGCTCGTTGTCAAGTTCGCGTTGTGACAGTCCCACTCTGCCGTTCGCCTTGTTGACTGCTCTGCCTTTCCACGTGTCTTGGAATTCGCTCAGCTCACCACCGGTGTTCACTACTATCCATCGGTTCACGTCTTCGTCCCAGCATCCTTGGAACACGCCCCGCGCGTAGTAGCTGGCGAGCTGTGACGGTGCTGCTAGATGGAAGTAGCTGTAGTAGGCTCCGTGGCTCCAGAATGCGAATTTACCGTAGGTTTGCTGGAATCCTTGGGCGCTGCTCATGGTGTCGGCGTACACCCGGACTGTCTCCAGCGAGATCGAACAGTCGCCGGCGTCGAGTGCCGCACGAACGGCGAACCCCGTGGTCTGGATCGCCTCTTCGTAGATGAAGCTGGTAAACGTGAGCGTCTGACCCATGAAGAACG
>Ga0114923_10000392_pt1 | contig 36222 bp, 35 predicted proteins | sample SumtaG_FD_89578 | JGI IMG/M metagenome (GOLD analysis project Ga0114923, IMG submission 89578) | Deep subsurface microbial communities from Indian Ocean to uncover new lineages of life (NeLLi) - Sumatra_00157 metaG | ecosystem: Environmental > Aquatic > Marine > Oceanic > Sediment | place: near... | reverse complement strand
TAACTTCAGTTCGGATGCCAACACGTTTGTATTGCTCCGCCATTTGCTTTGCAAGACGGGGTGCTTCATCTGGAAGTACGGACGGAATATCCAGTACCAAATCGATCCCGTTGGTGTATCCGGCTTCAGCGATCAATCTCCGCGCTGCGGCCGGATCATAAGGATACGCCGGTACGGACGAGTCTCTTCCGTAATGGAGGGCAGTTAACGGGCCATTGAGAGGGGTTGCCTCATCATCCATCACGGTTCTGATGAGTTCAGGTACGTCGAGCGCGTAGTTCAGCGCCTGCCGCACTCTCATGTCCTGACAGACTCCCGAGAGAAGGTTACACATGAATGCCGTACAGACACTGCTTTCCTGCCTTATTACGGTCGCTAGGTTGGAGGATTCCAACTCACGCGTCTCATGTGCACCCAGATCGGCCACCAGATCAACTGTACCAGCCAGCAAGTGTTCTAGCCGCACTTTCGCGTCAACCTCGGCTGTCCACTCGATTGTTGCTGTTGGCGGCCGCCCTCCCCAGTAGCCTTCGAACGCCTTCATCGAGATGCGCCCTGGCTCTCTGCCGACAAGTTCGTATGGCCCACTTCCGATGCAGTGCGCGTCAGGATCGCGACGAGCGCTTTCTGGGAGGATAGGGAATAGAGCCAGTAGATCGAGGAGGTCGGCAAAGGGTTCAGCCGTGACGATTTGGACCGTACGGTTATTGATTGCATCAATCTTGGCTCCCGCAAGGTAGCTTTGGTAGACGCCTTGGCTTCCCAGTTCGCCTCCCATGTTGGGGTCCCTTACGCGATCAAGGCTTTCCACGACATCGCGGGCTGCAAGGTGGTCCCCATTGTGGAAGCGAACCGGCTGACGCAGATGAAATACCCACGTTCTGGCATCCTGTGATATGGTCCAACTCTCGGCCAGAACGGGGTTGAAACACCCTCCTCTAGCATACGACACCAAGGGTTCGAAGATGCTGAAGATGATGCTGAGGTTGTCCCGGTTGTCGCTGCTACAATGAGGATCTCCCATCCGGACCTCTGACTGAAGTATCACCAACCTCTTCGATCCTGCGGGCAGCATGCTCCCATTACTCCTTTCCCGCTCTCCTCATATCCAATTAGGGAGAGCACGTTCCGTGATCCCGACAAGGCAAGTAGGCACCTATCTTCTGCGACCCTTCCTACTCTAGGGGATTGAGAACCCGTGCTTCAAGGAATCCCTGTCGTCAACGAGCATGTACTGGATGCTTGTAAGGTACGCATAGCCGGTGATCTCAGGCACTACGGCATCCAGATCTCCCACCTTCACGGCTTCGATCAGACGCCCTCGGAACAACGAGCCTGTCGTCGCACTCTCGAGAACATGCTCCTCATTCATGCCAAGTTTCCCCTGGGCATGGAGTACGGCCATCTTTGCGCTGCTGCCTGTCCCACACGGCGAGCGATCGAATCCGAGAGCGGTCGATGTTGTCAAATTCATCGAATGGGCGGTCGGATTGCGAGAAGGTCCGATAAACACCATCTGATCGATGGATCCACGTCCAAGAACCGGATGTTCGGGTGTGATCACGGCTCCGACTGCTTCGAGGATGGAATCAGTTGCCTCACCAACGTTCTTCAAGTTCTTGTTGCTGAGTTCCAACCCGAGTTGCTGTGCGTCGACAATGGGGAACCAGTTTCCTCCGTAGGCAACGTCCACCTTGATGGCGCCGTACTTCGGAATCTCAATCTCAACATCTCGGTATGGGACAAATGCCGGTTGATTTCGGAACGTCACGCCGTCCACCTTGCCATCGACGATCTTCGCGCGAACCCACATCTCTCCGGACGGTGTTTCGACGGTTAATTCAGTGAGTGGCTCGACGGCTTCGACGATTCCCATTTCAATGACCGTCGAAACGGCGCCAATTAGACCGTGCCCACACATGTCAAGGTACCCTAGAGCGCAGGTGATGATCAGTCCGAAATCGGCTTCCTCTGAGGTGGGGGGGCAGAGGATCAACGCGTGCATGGCCTGCCTTCCTCTGGGCTCGGCTGTGAGGATAGTGCGAATGTGATCGTAGTTCTTCTCGAAGAACTTGGATTTCTCAGAGATCGTCTTCCCCTCGATGTGAGGAAGCCCTCCAATGACAAGCCGTGTTGGCTCGCCCCCGGTGTGTGAGTCAACGCACACGATGGTTTCCATATCCTGCCGTAGCCTCTCGGCAAGCTCTGCGATTCTTTCCTCGAATCTTGCTCCATCCATTGTCACGTTTGCTCCTTGCTCTGTACTCGGGCTGCAACCCTTACCCAACAACACGTATTGTCAACGCTGAACATTCATGAGCCTGCTATCTCCGAGGCCTACCCTGCCCGAATCTCTGTGGACAAGTAGTGGCCAGCCAACTCAGATAGTGCGCCTAACCTGAATCCGTCAGCAGCAACGGAAACCATCATCGCCCATGACGTTCTAATGTTCCAGGGGCTCAATTCCGGTCTCATAAATCTCTATCCCCAGAGGGCTGATCGTGTCCTTCTCTGCATCACGCCAGTGGTACGTTCCAGTCCCACTCGGGCAGATCGACACAGCTATCAAAGCATCTATCTCGGCGTAGAACTCCACGTAGTTTCCTGCCTTGGCATCGCTTGGCTCGACCGGATGGGATCCGTCCTGCTCGAAGTGCGTCTTCTGAAAGAGATTGATGTTGTCGTGCAAGTCTTCCCATCCGAGTCCAAACGGCTCGATAGCCCGTTGGAGGTTGCACCAGCAGTTGTGTTTGGTCACGAACGGATGGGTGGCATCCTCAAGAGCCCAATACCAGAAGGATGGATTACAATGAGATCCGAAACAATAGTGATGTCTTGAGCCAGGGTGCGTCTTCACCGTCTCCACCGTGTCATCGATGATCGTCATCAGGGGGCGAAACATTGGCAGATTGCTCCACAGCCTGCTGTACGTAGTCAGGAAGACAGTCTCACGACACAGCGTATAGTCGTTCCAGAACCTTTCTTTGGGATTGTCTGCATTCCAGATACACACGTCAGCGATCTGCGCTTTTTCAAGGCACACGATTCTCGCCGTCTGACCCTTCCTGACAATGAAACCTTTCCCTCTCTCTTCGAGACTGATAACGAATTCATCAACCTTTCGGAACGTTGACCTTGCCTCTCTGAGTTTCTTGTAGAACTCATGCGGGAAAGGAGGCATGGGATGGGTCCATCTTTCCATGATCATCACCTCGTGTTGTATTCGTAGAGATTGCTTTGCCCTGGGGATTGGCATCCCGAAAGGGGACGACTCTGTCTGTATTGCGTCTTCCGTGTGCCGTTTCCACGTGACACGTAATGCGCAGCAAGTTCTCACTTCGCAGTTGGTTCACATTCTCCCTTGCGACGCAACAGTTCACTGACCCAAGAGAAGAACAGCTCTCTGAGTTTTCTGTTCTTCTCCTTCACAAATACGGTGCAGAAGGATTGCGCAATGATATGTCCTACAGCGTAGATCCAGGAGTACGGACAAACAAACCCAGAGCACTTGCATCCACGAAGTGCCTTTGCGAATCCGCACGGTCATTACTGGGACTCAGTATAGCCATCACAGATTCACAATACAATCCGTCGTGCCATTATGTGGCATCCATTGAGGGCCCTCTTCTTGTTGTCCGTGAACGAGGCAGCAACCTTGATGGCAACAGATAATCCTTGCTCTGAATCTCTTCCCCAACCGACGGTTGATGTTCCATCGGAGCTGAAGTCTTGTGCCTTTGCAAGTCGATCGCATAGAACCTATACTTCACCAGGCGCATCGAGACTTTTGCCAGATGGTGTCTTGACATCAGTGACCACGTCAGGCTCAACGCTATTGAGCCAGCCTCCGTTGGCTCACAACGATTTGCTTCAGCCATGATTGATCGTCTATTGTGGGTCTTCGATGCCACTTAGTGAAACGTCTAAACGCTCGACCAGTCACCGTTGGCTATGCTGCTGGCGGGTACGTCGATCGCGGGGGCTCACCAAACGTGGGAGGTTCCTTATCTCACATTCCGCCGGCGTAGAGGCCCGCTGAGTGGGACAGATCCTTGAAAGGCTTGCCAGTAATGCGCATCGCTTCACGCGAAACAGAATTCATACAGCTTCGGACGGAGCTCCGCGTGATTCAGATGGAGGTCTTTGTATCGTACGATCTGATTCAATTCCTCTCCTTCATGTTGAGATTCTGAGATCAGTCATGATGCCGTCGAGCCGCTTCTGATCTTCTTTGTTCAACGGCAACTTCGGACTGCTCGACATACCGCCGCACAGCCCCATCTTCTCGAGCATGTACTTGAGCGCTTTCTGAGTCTTGCCTTCGTATTCCAGGTAACGTAGCAGTGGAAGCATCTGCTTGTACAGACCCCAAGCAGCTTCCAGATCGCGCTCACCTTGGGTCAGTTCGAACAGGCGGACGGCCATCTTCGGGATGACGTTGCCGATGACACAGACCCATCCCACCGCACCCATGAGGAACGACTCGAAGGCCATATCCTCCCAGCCGCAGAATATGGCCAGTCGGTCGTCCGTCATGGTGCGGATCTCGGCGATCCGGCGGATGTTTCCCGAACTCTCTTTGACGCAGTCGATATTCGATATGTCAACCAGGCGGGCCAGCGTCGTAGGCTCAATGTCGACCTTCGACGTAAGCGGGTTGTTGTAGATCATCACCGGAATCTGAGCGGCGTCACCGATTCGTGTGTAGTGGTAGACAAGCTCATCGGGATCAGGACTGTAGTACCAGGGGGGAATAACCAGCACACCCGTCGCCCCCGCCGCGGTGGCCTGCTCGATGTTTCGGATCGTCTTCTCCGTTGTTTCAGCTCCCGTGCCTACGACGACGGGCACGCGATCATCCACGGCCTTCATTACCGTCTCGATCAAACGACGCGATTGCGCATCGTCGAGACTGGCGAATTCACCAGTGCTGCCGAGCGGAATGACTCCGTGAACCCCTTGCTCGATGAGCCAGTTCACGTTACCGCGTAGCCCTCTGTGATCAATGCTGCCGTCCTTCGCAAAGGGGGTCACCAAAACGACATAGACTCCACGTAGCTTTCCCATCCCAGATCATCTCCTTTTCTCTTCCCGATGTGCGCACTACACAACGAGAGCGAACTAGCCACTCGTCGATCTGTTGCTCTCGAGTCCTCAAGAGGAATCACTCTGTGTATTCTGAGTCTGTGTCGGCTCGATGGAGACAATCATCTCGACCTCCACCGGGATACTCTCAGGGAGAACCGAGGTCCCGAGGGCTGCACGGGCATGCCGCCCACGATCCCCGAGGACGCGCACAAACAGATTGGATGCGCCATTAACAACTTGCGGTTGATCATGGAACTCATCTGCCGAGCTGACGAACCCCCGAATGGAGATAATCTGAGAGATACAGTCGAGTGAACCCACTAGTTGTTTGATGGCAGCCAATCCGTTCAACACACAGAGCTGTGCTGCCTCGTACGCCTGCTCAACCGCAACATCCTTCCCTACTCGGCCGGCACATGTCGGCCTTCCATCGCGTATCGGCCCTTGTCCCGACACGTAAATCATGTCGCCAATTCTCTTGGCGGGAACATATTCAGCTATCGGTTTCCGAGCCTTGGGAAGAGAGAAACCAAGGGCAGCCAACGTGTCTTCGATGCATGGCATCATCATAGATATCCTCCCTCTCTACGGACATCCACCGTCTTCTGTAACCACGAGACGGGTCGCGCCGATCAAGGCTTAGCCTCTCCAGAATCGTTACACCTGACCCGCCAGGAAACCAAGAACCACGATCACTGTCCAGCTGCTGAGATTTCCCTGTGTGGGCAAGCCTGATCCTCTTTGTCGCCAGCAATGAGCGAGAGTGAGTACAAGGGGCGGCGCTCTGAGAGAACAGACTTCGTAGCATAGCGGACGGAATCACAGTACTGGCAGGCTTTCGTCTACCATTCTCAGCTGCCAGAGAGACTCGTGCCCGCCGAGGAGCCGTCTCCGAGCACTTCGGCGGTGTAAAGATGCCGTCTGTTTGTGATCATGCCAATCCAAACTCGGGATTCAGTCTTCCATCTTCGCTCATGGGCACGCCGTCCAACTGAAGGTTGGGTGCTCGGAGAGTTACGTCGACGTGGACACTGCAGGGACCGACAGTTCCCTTGAAATCCGGGTCTTGTCGACCGAAGCCAAATGTGACGACTCCCATTGCCATTTCGTCTTCCTCCATGCTGTTCCCGACTTTGCCAGCAGCATTGATTCCGATGTTGAAGTGTGCCATGTGGAAGGCTGTCGCTTCTCCTGATGCCTCGAGAAGTTCTTGAAAGGCACGAGCATCACTCCCACCTTCGACTTCGGTGATGACTCCCTGTTCAAGGTGAAGGATGATCGGCTTCACGGTCACGGAATACGGTGATGCAACCGTGCCATCCACAACGATGGTTCCGTTCACAGTGCTCTCAACAGGAGCAATCGAGGGCGTTACACCCGGGAAGAAGTCGGTTTCGCCCGGTCCGACTACGCGCCCATCGCCCAAATCGCACGGGCGCCCCTTGAGCTGGAAGCTGATATCAGTACCAGCGCTCGACGTCACGTGGCAGACTGTTGTATCCTCCCACAACTTCGCGATCTTCTCCGCCGCGTCCAACATGAGCGGATAGTCTGTGTCGAGAAGACCGACCAAAACCCATTCACCAGCATTTCTTAAGTCACAGGAGGTCATCCGCGCACCCTGTTTTCGAGCTTCAACTGTCACGTCCTCAAGTCTACTGGAGAGCCCGGCCAGCGACAGGATCACGTCGGCCCCCATGATGGCGCCTTCAGCAGCTTTGAACACCCTCGTATCCGACGCCACTGCTCTGGGCAGCACGAGAAGTTGAGCCATTGCGCCTTCATTGATCCCCGCAACGAAGCAAGCCTCGGCAGCCTCCATGTTTGACCATGTGTCAGCAAGGATCAGAAAACTCTCTCCCGGCTTGATTGTCAGTAGTGTTCGCGCAACTGCTGTACCCCATTCACCCCAACGCATAGCTCCCATACAAGACACCTCCCAGTGTTGCTACGATCATGGCCTCTTGTGAAGCCATGCCGTTCAGATTGCTCTCTTGAGTGTCGGTCCTTCCCTCGTGCTTGAACGTGCCACGCGCCGATTTACCGAACCAGGTGAATCCGGACGTTAGGGGAATAGAGCCATTGAACTCCATTCTCGGTCACAATCGCATCGTCTTCGATGCCGATCGGCAATCTCCATCCACCCATTTCCGGAGCCGGCGTTGCCGCGGTGAACTCAAACGCGAAGATGTTATTCGGTTTGATGGTAAGATGGCCGCGATCCGCGCGGAATCCAGCCATCGAAGGGCCGGATGCAACTTCGCTGTTTCCTGTGTTCCCGACACAATGGCAATCAATCCAGACCCAGGTCTTGCCCACTTCCTTGGGATCTCCGTCGGGTTCCAAGCTGGGGACGCCACCACAAGAGGGATCAACTATCGTGTTGATGTAGACGTATCCGGCCTCTTCCACTGCCCGTCCCAGGTCCTTCAGTGTTTCATCCGCAGTTCTTCCCACTACAATCCGCGGACGCAAGACATCCCGCACTCGGAGCGCCTGATCCCATGCAAATCGGATTCCCGCCGGAAGGGTCTTCTCGCCATCCTGAAGGACATAGGCATACCGCTTCACATCAGTACCGAGGTTCATGAAGCTGATTCCGGTATCAAGCTTCAGGAGATCGCCCCGCTGAATCATGTACTGGCTGGACTGTTGTTCCCCATCCTTCGCCGTCGCAGAGTACAGAACAGCGGGAGCATTGAATCCACAGGAGTTGGCCATCCCGAGTCCAATGAGTTGCTCTTCCATCCACCAGGCTATGTCCTCCAGAGTCGTATGGCCCGGAACGATCACTTCGTTTGACAGAACCCGTTCGATCAACTGCCGCGTCAATTCGCCCAGCTTGCCATACTCCACGATCTCGCTGATGACCCTCCGTACGCGGAAGTCCGTGATCAAGGGACCCGCCGAGACGATTCGTGAGGAATACTCCTCCCCAAGGGCTGCCTGCAGCTTCACATAGCCGCTGTATGAAATGCCGTCGGCCACCGCAAGCCACTCCGATGTGTTGACAGCTATCTTCTTGGGATCCATCGCCGCCACATACTCACCAAGCTCTTCTTCAGAACGGAAGAAGTCGTACGCACCGGTCCTATCCAGCACATCGTCACGGCCACCGAAGACCGCTCGTTCAATCCGATCTCCTCCACGATCAGTAAACACGAAGTAGCCGAGATCATCGCCCAAGTCCAAAACAAGCGGATCGGGATTGCCCTCTCGCATCACGTGAATCCACATGTCAACTTGGTTCTCACGCATGGCCATCGGGAGAACCAAATCGAACTTCTCTCGACGAATTACGTTCAACCGCTCCCAGCGTGCACGGGCTTCATTCATCTCGCATCTCCTTCTTTCGACATTGACCCGATCGGATCCTCTTCTCGGTTGAGGAACAGGATCCGGATGATCGTTCTCCGGCACCGTTCATTTTCCATCAGAACGTCTTGGCCGCCTCGTAGAAATCCTTGACACCCGTTTCAGGAGCTACCCCGTCAATCTCAAACTCAAGCGCGTAGTCGCCCTCATATCCGGCACCTTCAAGTTGTTCAATGATCCAGGGGAAGTCAATCATCCCTTCGCCAAGGTTTACAAACCGGTGCTCACCCGCGCCGTCGAAAACACCGTCTTTGAGGTGAACATGAACGATATGTTCCTTCATGATCTCCAGCGCCTCACGATAGTCCGTGCCTGAATGCAGTACGAGGTTATGCGGCTCATAGAGAATTCCAAAGTGGGGGGAGCCGATCTCTTTCGCCAGCTCCACACACACTTTGGGCTGCCCGGAGGTGCCTTTGCTATGGTTCTCCATTCCCATATAGATACGCTTCTCGGCCGCATAGCCAGCACATTTCTTCAGCCAGGGTATGACTTTGTCGAGACTCTTCGGGTCGTCATCTCCAGCAGCGATGCGCATCGAGCGAGCGCCCAGCAGTACTGCCAAATCGATCGATCGCTTCACTTGTTCCAGTTCCTTCTCCTGATCAGCCAGAACGTCACTGGAGAACCCGCAACCGGTGAATTGCTCAGGCTTCGGGACCGTCCAACCGTGATACTGCCATTGAGCCATCCGAGACTCATTTCCGCCTCCTACATAGGTAGAGAGATTGGCAATCTTCAGGCCGACGGCCTCAGCGGCAGCTTTCAGATCCGCAGGATCGCATTCTTCCGGAAAGAGAGATAGATGTGGAACCCTCTCCAGCACGTCGACCTTTTCGTATCCGGCATCCCGGATGATCTTAAACGCTTCCGCGTAGGGATGATGAATCAGTGCGATACTACAAGTTGAGACCCGTTTCATGTCCATGTACCAAAACCTCCCAGCGATGTAGGCGCACATAGCACGGCTCAACTCTCAGCAGCTTGCCTGGAGTGTGTCCCTGAACATCGTCTGAATCCCTTCAGCACGGGACCCAACATCGCGCAAACAGGAGCCGATGCCCCAGCCTCACAGTCTTCTCATTAGGTTCCACGTTTGCCATGCAAGTTTACGCACGTCAACCGGCCAAAGAAACTGGCAAACAGCGAAAGGAACCCCCCTCTTGTCATTCCGCATTTCGCAACTCTATTTCGTTTCCGGGATAGTACTTGGTAGCCAATAATGGCGTCAAGACCAAGAGCACTCTTGATGTCCATTTTGGCGATCGGAAGTATCGAGAGATATGGAATCGGATTGCGTTTCGCGGAACGACAGCCCATGGCCCGCGATTGGCGGCGTCCCAATCGCCCAAGAGTATGCGAATCAGATCAACGCGGACGGACACGCCAAGGACGCGGCGGCCGCGGTCCCGCTGGTGCGAGCTCTGCTCGGGCTGTGGGCAATGACCAGTTCGAGCCGGAGGAGGCGACATGGACCCGTCCCCCTTTGATGAGACTTGTTCGTCGCGATCCGCAAGCTCGTACCATGACGACTTAAGGCTTGTCCCACCGGGCTCGAAGCTACTCGGATTCTCCTCTCACATTCTCCGGAGTGCTGGTATCTTGGTCGCCAGGAAACCGAAGATCATGATCATCGCCCCCCCGTTAAGCGTAACAGCAAGTGGAGCGCCAACAACAGATGCGACAGCTCCAAGGAGAATGGTTCCCACAGGGGCGAATCCCACGCTGATCATCCAGATACCCATGGCCTGCCCCCGCTGAGAGTCAGGGACACACTGCTGAAGAAGAGTGTGTTGAAGTGCATCCGTGGCGGCACAGGCAGCTCCAATCATCCCAAGCAGAACGAGAGACACAGAATACCAAATGCTCTGCGAGAACAGGACGAGGAAGATTCCAAAGAAGAGGAACACGCCAAGAAGCAACATTCCTTTGCGTGCCTTGTTCCCCAGCGAAGCCAGCGCCAATCCTCCCAGGAGCCCTCCGAATGCTTCGGCGGTGTAGAACAATCCTAGACCGAGGGCTCCCACCTGCAGGATGTCGCGAGCGAAAACAGGCAGCAGCACCATCACAGAGAATCCGAAGATCTCCGAGAATACAGCAATCAACGCCAATGCAAGAACGCCTGTGTTCTTGCGTAGCGAGCGAAAGCTCTCGGTGACGGCTCTGAGAACAGGCGTTCGAAGCGAGCTCGCCCGTTCCACAGGCTTGAGTTTCAGGACAAGGACAATCCCGGATAGCGCATGCGTCAACGCCATGATGAAGAAACACCACTCGATACTGAAGAACTCGATTACAACTCCTGCGACCATGCCCCCGACGAGACCGATTACGCGACCCCCCATAGAACTAACGGAAATCGCGTTCATCGCACCCTGCTGACCCACGATGTCTACGATCAACGTCTGTCGCGCAGGGAGTCCAATTGTGGAAATGCTACCGAATACACCGACAAAGATAAGCACGGCAGGTACCGTCAGCGCCCCCATAAGGAAGAGAATACCGGGCACCAAGACGATCAAGCCGCTCACAAAGGAGATCAAGATCAGCAATCTCCGGCGGTCAAACCGATCGACAATCACTCCCGCGAACGCCCCAAAGAAGGCGCTGGGAGCCGCCAGGCAAGCCCAGACCAAGCCGACATAGAAAGCCGAGTTTGTGAGTTCCAGGATCGCCCATCCCAAGGCGACAAGCATCAGATACCGCGCCATCGATGCCAGCACCGAGTTGAGAAGGACCACCGAGTATCCAGGGTACTTGAACGCGCTGAGCAAGCGGATCTTCATGATAGATCGCACCGATTAGTGATAATGGCCCCTCCAGATCATGCTTCTTCGTTGCTCGCAGGATGAAAGGCGATAACGAGACATCAGTTCGCCCTCGAGGGTATTCCACCTGCAGTTTGATGCCCTATCAGGATGTGTCCGTCCTGGGTTTCCCCAGCCATGATGCTCTTGAACAAATTTCCGATCGCACATCGGTGATCGCCACCTGGCGTCGTCGTATGATCTCGCAATAGACCGCCAAGACAGTCCCTGCTATCCCTGTAGTCTGGAACCGTTCTCACCGCTTCTTGCCTCCCGGAATTTCGATCCCGTCTCTTCTCGTTGGAGATTCAGGGTTGCGCAGTCTCTTCCTTCGGTGCATCGGAGGAACCCACGATGTAGGAACTCAAAAAGAGAACAAGTTCATCCATGAAGAGGATGAACTCATCCGTGCCCTCGGGCAACGCTTCCAGTGGAAATCCTTCGATTCGAGACGCAACCTCTTCAAATACATCGTGATCGATTCCGTTCTTCTGCATCAGCCGTACTAGGCGCTGTATCCCCTCCATAAGGCGCATTGGGCCATAGAGTTTCGGCTCGCTGGGTAGCGCCCTCGCGCACGCAACAACCAGGCAGATTTCTTCGATAAGTCCAGACTGCAGTCGCTCACTTGTCGTCATTGTACGTCTCCCAATGCACGAAACTCTCAATTGGCTTCCGATTCGGAACCGTAATTGCCTTGGCGGGATATCCTAGCGAGATAACCATCTCAGGCTCTATGGAGCTTGGGAGCCGCAGCAGAGTCCGAAGCGCAACCCGGTTGAACGATCGAACGGCGCATGATCCCAGTTCATTCTCTGTGGCCACCAGCATGATGCTCTGAGTCGCAATTGCAGCGTCCATGACTGCCGTTGGTGTATCTATAGACGTATCAACGCAGAGGACAAGAAGAGCCGCTGCGTCTCCCTGCAAACCAGGAGAGAACATGTTGACCTTACGAATGTTCTCTCTGTCTTGAACCACCACGATTCGCAATGGTTGAATGTTTCCTCCACTCGGTGACCATTGGGCCGCCTCCATCAAGAACATCATGACATCACTCGGGATGCTCCTATCGAGGAACTCCCGTGTGCTCCGTCGAGTCTTGATCGTTTCGAGCATCGTCATTGCCATGTGTGTGAACCCCCTTATGACAAGTGCAGTGAGCACTCACCAGGTCGCACGCTCAAGTGAAGGACAGAGTAGTGATCCAATTCAACCTGCTCTCTTGCCTTCATGCACAAGCGATCCGCCCTTGAAAACCATCTTGAGCATCCGAAGATTGGAAATCGATTCGAGAGGATTCGCGGGCACGACAATAAGATCGGCCAGCTTGCCCGTTTCGATGGTACCTACACGATCGGCGACTCCGCACAGGTCTGCCGAGGTTTGCGTTGCTGCAATCAGAGCCTGCATTTCCGTCATGCCGGCCTCTACCAGGTTCATGATCTCCGAGTGGGTGAAGTCGTCGACCGGGCCGGTATCGGATCCACACGCGATCTTCACCCCATCTTCTAGGGCGCGACGGAAGCCGTGTTGGTGGGTACGAGCAGCGCCCAAGGCCTTTTCAATCATGAATTGAGGCATCCCTCCGTCTGACATGCGCTCATCCTGCGTACATCGCAGTGTCGGCACGTAAAACGCATCGTGCTCCAGCAAGAGCCGGATGGCCTCATCGTCTAGAAGTCCGTGCTCAATGCAGTCCACGCCACCGCGCAAAGCAGCCTTGACACCCTCTGTTCCCCACGCGTGTACGGCAACGCGCTTGCCTTTCTGATGAGCAATCGTTGTCGCCGCTTCAATCTCGTCAGCAAGAAGCTGTGACTCTTGCATCCCCTCGCCCGCTGTCATGATGCCACCGGTAACCATCAGCTTGATCTGGTCTGCACCATGTTTCAGTTGCTCGCGAACCGCCTTGCGCATCTCGAATGGGCCATCGATCTCCACTGCTCCCAGCGTTCCGTGACCGTGTCCGCCAGTCGCGGAGATCGCCTTGCCGCAGACGAACATGCGAGGACCCATGAAGACTCCGTTCTGGAACGCCTTCTTCCAAGCGACGTCCGCGTAATAATCCTCGCCGACGGTACGAATGGACGTAACCCCCGCCCGGAGCCCGTCCATCGCGTTTCGCCCCGCCCGAATTGCATAGTCGATCGGTGACTCTGACTCCAGTAGATGCTTGGGATCGGGGATTAGGTCTCCGAGATGAACGTGCACATTCCACAGCCCAGGCAACACGTATCCTTGCTCTAGATCGAATACATGATCCTTGTTTGCACTCTCTTCGCGCAGCGGACCGGGATAGACATCGCGGATCGTCTCCCCTTCGATAATGAGCGTCATCTTCTCTCGAAGCTCGTTTCCGGTGCAGTCGATCACGTTACAGTTGGTCAGCATGGTCTTCATGATCGCAATCCTTCACTAGTCTGATAATTCGCACACGACGACACGAAATCCGTCGGCACTGTGGCGGCTGGTTGGGGGGAGTGCATCTCGGAATGTTGTTCGCAATCGCCGCGCATCGACAGTCCACGAGCCGCCCCGGGCTGCTCGATCCCATTCCGATCCTGCATCCAGATTCTCACGACCATCATCCGCATTGTAGGGAGGAAGCGGGAACTCCGAGCCGAGCCAAGACTGTTCCCCGAGAGACCGGGTCCACCATCGAGGCACATACGAGCGGATCCAACCCTCTTTACGATTGAAAGGATCCTTTCCGAACAGTGTACGGGTGTACTCCCACACGTTGCCAGCCAAATCATGAATCCCTTCCGGCGTGGTGCCTCGGGGGAAGCAGCCGACCGGACTCGTCGCCCCGAGAGCAGGTTCGCCGAAACACGCCCCGTAGTTCGCACGTTCAAGATCCGGTCTCTCTCGTCCCCACGGGTAGCGACGTCCCTCCCCCCCTCGCGCGGCCTTCTCCCATTGAGCTTCCGACGGGAGAGTGATTCGAAGTGATCCGTCTTTCAGCCCGCCCCAGAATTCCCTTTCGGTTCGTGGAAGATCCTCCCGCCTCTCGATCCTGCTTGCACGCTCACTCAAGCAGGCTGTCAACCACTCGCAGTAGGCGATCGCTTCCTGCCAGCACACCCAAGTCATGGGATGATTGCCCGCTCCCTCCAAACCATCGGTGTTCCCGACAGAGAAACCGGAGTTCTCGATAAAGGATCGGAACTGGTCCTTCGTCGTGGGATAACAAGCGATGTAGAAGCGGGGCAGCGTGACCTCGTGGGCTTCCTGCTCCTCTCCCATTGTGAACAATCCCGCGGGAATCTCCACGAACCCAAACGTCGGCTTGTTCGGTAGGTTCCATGCATCGGGCAGGAAGCGGGGATCACCAAGTTCGGCGAGGCACGTTCCCGCCTCAGTCCGTTCCCGACGATTGAGCGCCCCCGCTTGCAGAAGGCCGACCAACCAGCCTCGTAGTCTCTCAATGAGGATGAGGCCTTCGTGAAGCTCTTCGCAGTCATGACGTCCGATTAGTAACAACATCCGCGAAGCGGACACGGCCGCGCCCCATTCATCTTCTGTCACGACCATGTCTTGGTGATAGTCGTCCGGCACCATAATCCGGACCGCCTCCAGAACCCATCCAATGTATCCCTTGTCCATGTGACCTCATTCTCCCTTCTACCAGGGATGCTCTGTGCCATCCCATGCAAGGAACTTACCCGACTGTTTCAGCGTCAATCCGCCGATCACTTTGAGTAACCCCTCCACAGACTCCGCGCACGTCAGGTCAGCAGCCTCTCCTCCCATATCAGTCTGAACCCATCCGGGATTCACAACGACACTGATGATCCCGTCATCAAGCAGATCTAGTGCGAGTGTTCGCGTGATCATGTTAAGAGCTGCCTTGCTACTGCAATAACTGTAGTCTCCGCCGCCTTCTTGCTGCTTCCACCACAGCGACCCCATCTTCGAAGAGATGTTGACGATCTTCGGCGCATTCCCTTCGCGCAGAAGGTCAAGGAACTTCCTCGCAACGAGCAGCGGAGCAACTGCGTTGACGCGAAAGGCACGAAGCATCGTTTCCGCAGTGACGGTCTGCGGCGTCTCGCCGCGGGGATAGATCCCCGCGCTGTTGATCAACAGGTCCAGCCTCTCATATTTCAACAAGACTGTTGCGACCGCATCAGCGATGCTCGATTCGTCCTCAACATCGAGGCGCAGGGGGTGGAGGCGCTCTGAGTTTCGCGCAAGCAGTGACTGCAATCCTAGCGAATCCTCCGGATGGCGACATCCTGCGAAGACGCAATCCCCCCTGTGCAGAAGCTGCCTGACGAACTCAAGCCCAAGACCGCGACTCGCTCCCGCCACCAATGCGTGCTTCATCGCTATTTCCCTCTCCCCGCTTTGGCACCAGCTTGTTCTCTAGTCGTCCTGTACAAGCGGCCTGATCGGAATTTCTTCAATCAGTACGTAATCGTTCAGCTTAAGAATACCAACGATGGCCTGTGCGAGATCTTCAGGCTCCATGACGGTGTCGCGCGGAAAGTCGGTGTTCTGATCCCAGCGTTGGTCCGTGTTCATCGTCCCTGGAATGATCGTTGTCACACGGATTCCGTCCTTGGCCACTTCGTGGAGCAAACCTTCTCCCAGCGCAATAAGCGCCGCTTTGGAAGCCCCGTAGACGACAGCGGTTTCGCATCCTCCTCGAGCGATATTGCTCGAAACATTGATGATCGTTCCGCTCTTTTTCTCCAGCATTGTCGGCAGCAAGGCCCTGATCAAAAGGAACGGCCCGCGAGCATTCGCATTGACCGCCATGTCCCAGTCCTCAAGTGCCGTGTCCTTCATCAACCGGAGTGGAGGGCACCATCCGGCGTTGTTGATGATCACATCCACCGTCCCAAACGCTTTGAGGGTATCCTTTGCCAATTTCTCCACCTGTTCAGGTTTCGTCAGATCGGTCGGAACGGCGATGGCTTTGGCGCCGAGCGATTGAACCTCGTCGAGTACTTGGTGCAGTTGGGTCTCGGTCCGAGAAGCCAGAACCAACTGAGCTCCTTCCCCTGCAATCGCTATTGCTATGGCGCGCCCCACTCCGCGTCCTGCTCCGGTCAGCACCACCGTCTTGCCCTTCAAGTCCACTTCAACCACGCTCCTTTTGCTTCTCCGATGCTTCCGATCTAGACGTCGACGAGCCCGAGATCCAAGTTCAGTCGCCCCTCATCACTCATGCTCTTCCCGTCAAGGAAGACGCTGGGTGCCGCGAGCATCACGTCCATGTGATGCAGGGAATGGCCCACCGTGCCTCCGAAGGACGGATCTTGATAGCCGAATCCGAAGTCGATTGCGCCCAGCTTGCGCTCATCCTCGATCATGTTGCCGGAGATACCGGCTTGAGAATTCAATCCGACCGTGAAGTGACAGAGGTCGTAGATGGCCTTGTCATTCCGCGCCTCAAGCCAAGACCTCATGGCGTCTGCCTCTCGCCCGCCCTCGATCTTGGTGATAACGCCCTTCTCCAGTGTCATCAGATACGGGGTTGGGACGATGCCCTGGACGCTGTCGCTGGCATCTACGGCAATCACACCGTCGATGGTCTCCTCGACCGGCGCGATGGAGACCTGTGCCCCGGGGAAGAAATCGACTTCACCATCCTCGGTGAGTGCGCCGTCTCCAATCAAGCTTCGGCGTGGTGACAAGTGGAACTGAATGTCCGTTCCATATGGCGACGTGACACGGCAGAGATTCGTCTGTTCCCACAGACCGGCGACGAGCTTGGCGTTTGCCATCATTCCTTCATAGTCCACGTCCAGGAGAGCCCGGATGACGTACTCCTCGACGCCGTTGACCTTGGTGATGAGGAGGCGAGATCCGTGCTTGCGTGCCTCCTGTGTTGCAGGATCGGTGTCGATCTCGTCGGTCAAATCCAAGATGTACTTGCTGGCTCGAATCGCCGCAGAAACAATCGGGTCAAGTGTTTCGACCTTCTGACGCCGACGAGAAGGCTTGATCAGCAATCGCGCGTCCACTCCGGCTCGCAGTCCGGCGGCAAGACACGCTTCGGCCAAGCTCTGATCGGCCGATGAATCCTCGATGATCAAGAGAGACTCCCCCGGCCTTGCTCGAATCAATTGTCGAATGGTCTTCTCTGCAAATGCATCCCAATACAGTCGCGTGTTCATGTCGGTTCTCCTAGACTCGGTTGCGTTTCACGTGCCTCAGCTCGTTACCCTCAGGTCCGGCCTCTTTGCCCTCCCATCTTTGCTATACCCTCGTCCAATTGGTGTTCACCAACGCCGGCCCTTCGTATCTGTTGCTTGTTGTTCTCCTACCTTCTCTCATATCCAGTACCTCGCCCGACAGAGCTATCCGAGCTAGTTGCGCGCTTTGCCCAATCGAGGATCCAGCGTGTCGCGCAGGAAATCTCCCACTAGGTTCAAGCCCACGACCAGCAGGCAGAGCATGACCCCCGGGAAGGTTGGCCACCACCAGCTCGTAAGGATGTACCCGTGCCCTTCGCTGATGATAGAACCCCACTCGGGTGTCGGAGGTTGCGCACCAAGCCCAATGAAGCTCAGCCCCGCGACCGTCAGAATGACGGCTCCTGCATCTAGCGTCATCTGGACGATTGTTGGACTGATGCAGTTTGGAAGAATGTGCCTCACGATCATCCTCCATCGTGGCGCACCCATTGCACGGGCCGCTTCGACATAGAGATTCGATTTGGTCATCAGCACCTGCCCTCGAATCATGCGCGCGTATCCCGGCCACCAGGTGAAGCTGACTGCAAGCATGGCAGAGACGATTCCCGGTCCAAGTCCCGCATTGACAGCCATCGCCAAGATCAAGGGCGGGAAGGCAAGGAAGATGTCCGTACTGCGCATCAGAATCTCGTCTACAAGTCCCCCGCAAAGCGCGGCGGTGATTCCAACCACTAAGCCCAATGTCACTGCAATGGCGACAACCACCACCGCCACCATGAGAGAAATCCGGCCCCCGAAGAGCACGCGGCTGAAAACATCGCGGCCTGCAGCATCTGTGCCGAACAGATGCTGCAGGCTGGGAGGCTGAAGTCGCTCGGAAGGGTTGAGCTTTGTCGGGTGATACGGGGCGATCAGCGGCGCGAAGATCGAAGCCAAGACGATACCAAGCACGAGGACAAAACCCACCGCACCGAGGCCATTGAAGGCGAACGCAGTCCTGACCCGCCGGAACACAGTGTCGAGCAGGTTCCGAAAGGGCGACGAGCCGCCAGCCACAAGGTGCGTGCCCCCCCCATGCGGCGAAGCTGAATTCATGTTCATACAGAAGATCTCCTCGACTTGAAGCGACTAGTACTGGATCCTAGGATCAACATAGGCGTACAGAATATCGATGAGCAGATTGCATATGACGAACACGCCGCACATAAGTAGAGCCACTCCCATTATGACTGGGAAATCGAGCTTGTAGATCGCTTGGTAGGCCAAGAATCCGAGACCTCCCCACGTGAACACACTCTCCACCAGCAGGCTGTTTCCTAAGATCCACCCCATCTGCATGCCAGCCATCGTCAATGGCGCGATTAGTGCGTTCCTCAGTGCGTGCTTGCCAATAACCGAGCGCTCGGAGAGCCCCTTCGACCGGGCCGTCCGAATATAATCCTGTCCCAGTACCTCAAGCATGCTGCTCCGTGTGAGACGCGAAGTGACTGCAACTTCGGGAAGCGCCATCACCATGGCCGGCAGAAGAAGGTGGGAGAGCGCATCCTTCAGAACCAGCCACTGACCGCCAATGACTGCATCGACGATATAGGATCCCGTGACGTAAGGCGGCGGCATCACGCTAATCGATAGCCGTCCTCCCGCCGGGAGGATTCCGAGCTTCCCGTAGAAAGCGAACTGAGCCAGCAAAGCAACCCAGAACAGCGGCATGCCCATACCCATGGCGGCAAACAAGCGGCTCACCGAATCGGCAAGCCGTCCCGGCCTTGTGGCGGACAACACGCCAAGAGGGACGGCAATCAACAGATTGATCAGCATCGCGGCAATCATCAATTCCAAACTTGCCGGCAGATACTTCCTTAGCTCATCACTCACCGGCTTCCGTGTTCTCGTAGAGATGCCTAGATCTCCCTGGAGAAGATTACCTAGGTATCTGAAATACCGAATGTAGAGAGGCTGATCGAGTCCTAGCTTGTGGCGAAGGTTCTCGACCTGCTGCGGGCTCGCCCCCGGTCCCGCTGCTGCTCGAGCCGGGTCAGCCGGTAGAAGGTTTGTAATCAGGAAAAGCAGTGCGGTAATACCAATCACAACGAAGATCAGGAACAGAAGTCGTCGCGCTGCATATTTCAGAATCATCGGCGGTCGATCCCTTCACACCTTTGTTCGTTGCCGGGTAAGCGGGAGGGGTTATTCCCCTCCCGCTGGAAAGGCCATCAAGACAACCATGCCGAAGCCTAAGGCTTGCCGTCCAACCACATATGGAATACGTCGAGCGTCTCCTGATGTCCCGGGTTGTACACGTATCCCTTCACGTACGGGCTCGCCGCGAGGTTATAGGGGCGCTCAGCGATCCAGGCCGCTGGTGCAGCGTCAACGATCAACGCTTGCGCCTGTCGCACTAAGTTGCCGATCGTGGCCAAATCGCTCGTAGCAACCGCCGCATACAGCAGCTGGTCTACATCGGAATTGCTCCAGTAACTGGAGTTATTGTCGTAGACTCCCTTCACATCGCTCGAGTAGAACTCGTAAAGGAGATATGCGGCGTTCGTACTCGCCGGCCAGATGTAGTTGATATACACATCCGGTTCGCTGTTGGGGTCGAGCTGCATTTCTGCTTGCGCCATCCAGTCCTGAGCCATCGGCTCGACCGCGACGCCGAGAGCTCCCCAGTTCTGCTCCAGCATTTCCAGGGTGCGCACCTTGTCTTCCTGTCCCGACTCGTATGACACCTTCAGCGTGAAGCCGCCGTCCGGATACCCTGCGTTCGCGAGCAATTCCTTCGCGGCATCCAAATCAAACGCTACTAGCGGCATGCTGGGGTCGTAGCCTGCAGCTGTGCTCGGAAGCGGACCGCGGGCTTGCTGTCCGTAGCCAAGGTATGCAACCTCCAAGACGTAGTCGTAGTCAATGGCCATCGCAAGCGCCTTCCTGACTAGAACGTTCGTCAGAGGTTCATGAATCGTCCGGAAGGACGTCATCAGGATGATCGGTGTCGAGAAGGAATGGACGACGATGTCCGGGTCTGCTTCGAAGTCTGGAAGATCCGCAGGGGATACTTGCATCGCGATGTCGATTTCTCCCCTTTCGAGCATCAGCCGCTGAGTCGCCGATTCAGCGATCCAGAGCCAGACGACCTGCTCGATGTTGTTCTTCCCCCAATCCCTCCAATAGCTGCCGTATCTGTTGAGCACGGTCCGCTGTTCGGCCTCGTGCAGGTTCACTTCATATGGCCCGCTGCCAAGATCGTGATCCTGGAGATAGGCCTGCGCCCAATCACCATCGGTTTCATTTGCCTTCACACCGTCCTCACTGACGATATAGAGGCCCGGGAACGCCTCGAGAAGAGCGGAATCCGGCGCCGCCAGCGTGAGGACGATCGTGTATTGATCAACGATCTCAACGTTGGTGACGTTCTCGAGAAACCGCGACACCCCCTCCGCGAGCGCGACGATCCGTTCGATCGTATACTTCACATCCGATGCGGTCAGATCGGTCCCGTCGTGGAAGGTGATCCCTTCCTCCAGCCAGAATGTGTATGTCAGGCCATCCTCCGAGATCTCCCACTTCTTGGCGACCCAAGGGATGACGGCCTTCGTCTCGGCGTCATACTGCAGTAGCGGATCGAACGCCAGCCGGCTGATTCGATTTACATCCGCCCAGTTGAAGATTGGATCGAAAGTGAACGCGTACTCAGCTTGAGCGACAACGAGCGTTGTCGCGCTGCGGCCAAGAGCTGCTCCAGCAAATACAGTCAGTATTAGTGATGTGAGCGCTACGATAAGCCAGCTTGTCTTACACTTGCTGTGCATCTTTCCTCCTTAAGCTCGTCTTCTCTCTATCCTACACCAGTAATCAACCGTCAGGACTCACCAAACTTGCCCTGCATGCTGTCCGTTCTTGTCTCACCTCCTCCTCATGCTTGTAAGTCATTCAAACAGCGAATGAAACACAGTGTATTCCACACCTAATCTGATTCTTGGATCGGGAACATCGGGGCCATGAAGTTCGTACTCCAGTGAGTAATCTCCGGTGTAGCCAGCTGCTTCCAGCCGCCTCAACATCGCGAATATCGAATACCGCATCAGTGTGTCGGCTCAATCTTGGCTCCTCTCGGGGGGAGTAGCGAAGAGACCTCGTTTGCTATGACGGATTCCCGGCTTCGCAAGCCCTTCCACGGCTTTCAACGTCACCGATGTAGGGTCGAGGACCACGAGTCCCAGTTCCCTCTCAGCACCCTCTTCCTCACTACAGTACTGTTCCATGACTCCTCTGGCTCACGCTCTCGACAAGTTGCAGTCCAACCTACGTTCAGGAGTGAACGCGGATACAACAACGGACAGGACGTATCGTAGCAGGCGAAGTCCACGAAGTAAAGCGGCGTGCCACATTGTGGAATCCATTCACTTGAGGATCACGATCGTGCGCATCTCTGGCAACTGAACCCGAAAGAACTGAGTTGCGATCGCGAGCGAAGGATAACGATGCCCGGGCAATGTCGTCGCCTGCTTCTCAGGACGCGCAATCCAGACTCGCACGCGTTCTGCGATTAACGAATCCGTGCTCGGCCTCCTCCCAGTTGGCGACACCCCCGAGTCAGCTCGATTTGCACGGACCCAGCAACCCGAGATCAGCATCCGCGATGCCAGGAAGGGAAGGGGGGGATATCCCCCCTCCCCTAGTAGAGAGGTTCGAGAAAACGTCCGCCGAAACCTACGGCTTGCCGTCCAGCCACATGTTGAATACGTCAAGTGACTGCTGGTGTGCAGTGTTGCTTTGGTACCCCTTCACGTAGGGCCTGGCTGCGAGAACATAGTTTCGCTCAGCAATACTTGCCGCAGGGAGAGCCGCTTCGATCATCCTCTGAGCCTGCAGCACGTACTGACTTATTACGGCCGGATCTGTTGCAGCAAAGGCCGCTTGGATCAGTTGGTCAACATCGGGATTGCTCCAGTAACTGGAATTCGTTTCGTAGACTCCCTTGACTTCACTCGAGTAGAACTCGTAAAGGAGATAGGCGTCGTTCGTACTCGTCGGCCAGATATAGTTGAGGTACACGTCTGGTGCGCTGTTGGGGTCAAGCTGCATGGCTGCTTGCGCCATCCAGTCTGCTGCCATTGGCACTACGTCGATGCCAAGTGCTCCCCAATTCTGCTCCAGCATTTCCATCGTCCGCACCTTGTCTTCCTGCCCCGACTCGTACGACACGGTCAGCGTAAATCCACCGCCAGGATAACCCGCAGCCGCAAGAGAATCTTTGGCAGCCTCAAGGTCAAACTCAATCAATGGTAAGCTCGGATCGTGATTCGCAGACGTGCTCGGGAGCGGACCTTGGGCACGAGTTGCGTAGCCGACATATGCTACGTCTAACACGTAGTCGTAGTCGATCGCCATGGCCAACGCCTTTCGAACAAGAACATTCGTCAGTGGCTCGCGAATCGTTCGGAAAGCCGTCGCAAGGACGATGGGAGTCGGAGAGGAATGGACTATGATGTCCGGGTTTGCTTCAAAATCAGGAAGATCTGCAACGGATGGTTGCATCGAGATGTCTATCTCCCCTCTTTCGAGCATCAGCCGCTGGGTCGCCGATTCAGCAATCCATAGCCAGATGACCTGTTCGATGTTGTTGTTCCCCCAGTCCTTCCAGTAGTTGCTGTATCTGCTGAGAATAGTCCGCTGTTCGGCCTCGTGCAGAGTCACTTCATACGGCCCGCTGCCAAGATCGTGATCCTGGAGATAGGCCTGCGCCCAATCGCCATCGGTTTCGTTTGCCTTCACACCGTCTTCGCTGACAATGTAGACGAGCGGCAACGCGTCGAGTAAAGCCGAGTTTGACTTTGAGAATGTGAGGACGATTGTGTATGGATCAACGATCTCAACATTGGTGATGTCCTCGAGGAACCGCGATACGCCCTCTCCAAGTGCGAGCAACCTCTCAATAGTGTACTTTACATCGGATGCCGTTAGGTCGCTCCCGTCGTGAAAAGTAATTCCTTCTTCCAGATAGAACGTGTAGACTGTTCCATCTTCGGAGATGTCCCAGCTCTTGGCAACCCACGGAACGACTGCCTTCGTCTCAGCGTCATACTGCAGCAACGGATCGAACGCCAGTCTACTTATCCGGTCTACATCTGCCCAGTTGAAGATTGGATCAAATGTGAACGCGTATTCCGCCTGAGCAATGACGAGCGTTGTCGCGCTGTCTCCAAAAGCTGCTCCAGCAAATACAGCTAGCATTAGTGATGCGAGTGCTACGATCATCCATTTTGTCTTGCACTTGCTGTACATTTTGCCTCCTTGAGCTTATCTTCTTTATAATCCACACCAGCAATTGATCATCAAGAACCACCAAACCTAATCTGCTCCTTCTTTCTGTTCTTGCCTCACCTCCTTCATATTAGGGTGTCATTCAAACAACGATTTAAACGCGTTAGATTCCATACCTAACCCGGTTATGGGATCAGGATCATCGGAACCATGGAGTTCGTACTCCAGTGAGTAATCGCCGGTGTAACCCGCTGCTTCCAGCTGCCTCAACATCACGGACATCAAATGCCGCACCAGCCTGTTGGCTCAATCTTGGCTCCTCTCGACGTCCTCTTGCTCACTACAGTAGTGTTCCATGGCTCCTCTGGTTCGCGCTCTCGACGAGTTGCAGTCCCACCTACGTTCATGATTGGGCGAGGATAGAGCAACGAACAGGATTTATCGTAGCGGGCAAAACCAATAAAGTAAAGCGGCGTGCCGCATTATGGAATGCACTCACTTGAGGATCACGATCGCGCGCATCTCTGGCAACTGAACCCGAAAGAACTGAGTTGCGATCGCGAAAACGATGCCCGAGCAATGTCGTCGCCTGCCTCTCAGGACACGCGATCCGGACTCGCACGCGTTCTACGATCAACGAATTCGTGCTCGGCCTCCTCTCTGTTGGCAAGGTCCCCGAGTCCGCTCGATTTGTACGGACCCAACAACCCGAGATTAGCATCCTCGATGCCAGGGTCGTTCTGAATGACTGCAGGTCTGCTTCGAGTACTTGCTACGTTCGGAGATGGGGTCTACTTGGGTGCTCGCCCACGGACGTTCCGTGCGACGTAGTCATAGGGATAGGGAAGCGACATGCGGCTCACAGCATCGAGGTGCTCCAGTTCGTCGTACGAGAGGTGCCACCCTAATGCCCCAAGGTTCTCCTCCAATTGCTCCACCGTGCGGGCCCCGACGATGGGTGCCGTGACACCAGACTGTAGTTGTAGCCAGTTGAGGGCCACCTGTGCAGGGGTCTTACCCCGCGTCTTGGCAACTTCCCAAAGGGCGGCAATCACTGCCCAAGCTCGATCGTTTGCTCTTTGCTCGGGGAGATCGTCCCAACAGTCGCCTCGCGCGGCGCGGCTCTCCGGCGGAAGAGCCTCGTCACGACGGTACTTGCCCGTCAACCAGCCGCCAGCCAGCGGCGCGTAGCACACCACTCCCAGCCCCTCGCGGCGGCAAAGCGGCAGCAGTTCCCACTCCGTGCTCCTAACAAGCAGATTGTACTCCGGCTGGAGACACGAGAAGCGGTTCCAATGATGGGTGTGACTTACGCAAAGAGCGCGTTGCAGCTCCGATGACACGAAATTGGAGGCACCGAAGTAGCGAATCTTCCCGGAGTGGACCAGGTCGTTGAGTGTGTCCAGTGTCTCCTCCAACGGCGTGGTCGCATCCTGGCTGTGAACGTAGTACAGATCGATGTAGTCCGTTTCCAGTCGCGTCAAGCTGTCGTCAATCGCCGAGAGAAGATGTTTCCTAGAAAGCCCATGGTCGTTGGCATCCTTGCCTACCGGGAAGTAGGCCTTTGTGGCAACAACATACTGGGATCGCGCACCATGCTTCTTGAGCCACTTCCCCAGCATCACCTCCGCCTGACCACTGTTATAGATGTTCGCAGTATCGAAGAAGTTGCCTCCTGCATCGACAAAACGATCGCCCATGGCGTGTGCTGCTCGCTCATCCGCTCCCCATCCAAATGTTTCCGTTCCAGGGCACATCTGCGACACAAACAATCCAGTGTCTCCCACCCTTCGATATTCCACCTAATACCTCCTCTCCTGATCAGCTCACCATTCTGAGAAACCTACACAGATATATCCCCACGCCTGGAGAAGCCAACAACCGCCTTGCGCAGTGTAATGCCAGCACTGCCAGAGGTCAATATCTCTGTTCCCCTGGGAGTTCTAGCGTTTGGAGAAGCAGGGCGCTAACCATAGCGTATTCGTGGGTTGACATACGAGTAGACGATGTCGACAACGAGGTTGATCACAACGAATATCACAGCCATCACAAGGACAATGCCCTGAGTAAGAGGGTAGTCACGTTGCAGAATCGCATTAAGAGCGAGATATCCAATGCCGTGCCGAGCGAATACATTCTCGATGATGACTGTCCCCCCCAGCAGGCCGCCCAGTTGGAGGCCCATGAGCGTGAGCACAGGAAGCAGGGCATTCCTCATCGCATGTTTCATGACAACAATCCGCTCTCGGAGACCTTTCGAACGCGCTGTTCTGATGTAATCTTCGCACATGACCTCCAGTAGGCTCGACCGCAGCATGCGGGCAATGATTGCGGTGGAACGTAGTGCAAGAACCAATGCCGGCAGGAAGAGGATTCTGAGGCTTTCCGGCCCCAAGATAGGGAACCACTCAAGTTTGATGCAAAACGCAAGGATAAAGAGCATTCCCACCCAGAACTCAGGCATCGATACACCCAATACAGCCGTAGCCATCACAGCCGAATCGAGTCGGGAGTTGGGCTTGAGCGCTGCAGTGATGCCTAATGTGAAACCGAATAGTGTTACGAGTGTCATCGCAAACGCTGTCAGCCTAACAGTATACGGCAACTCCCGGGCGATAAGTTGCCCCACCGGCTGATGAAACATGATGGCCGTTCCAAGATCGCCACGTAGAACCCGACCCAGGAAGTGGAAGTACTGAAGGGGGCCTGGCAGATCGAGCCCGAGTTCGTGTCGTATCAGATCGCGATCCAAGGCCACCGCATGTGAGCTGTGGGCCACAATGAAATCGACCGGATCCCCTGGAAGCAGTCTCACCATGGAGAAGACCAGGAGCGAAACACCTAGTAGTGTGGGGATTGCAATCAACAAGCGCTGGGCGAGATACCGAAGCATGCAAAAACACTCCTTACTGTAGGTGGGTCAGTCCATCCATGTCTGTCCCACAAGGGCCAGGGCAGGGCATCTGTCAGGCCCGGAAGCCCGACAGATGCCCTGCATCTACATACTGCCTACTGGTCTAGCCACGCATCGTAAAGATCAAACCCAACTGACATCAGATCCGACTTCACGTCTTCGACATAGTCCGCCATGATCCAGGTGTTGTTCGCCTTCACCGTCGGAATGCTGGCCAGGTCCTTCAGGACCTGGATCGCAACGAGGCGGTAGTACTCCCTCTGGAGATCCGGGTCAGTCGTCGCAAGCGCCCCATCAAGAAGCGCATCGACCACCGGGTTGCCGTAGAAACCAATGTTGTAGAAAGGAACCGTCTGAGAGTGCATCTCTTCGTTGAACGCCAAGAAGCTTTGCGCTGTCGTTGGCCAAGGCGCGATATCAAATTCACCGTCAAACAGCAAGGTCTCGCGCGTCGCGAAGTCGTGGACTCTTACTTCCACATCGATTCCCACCTCAGCGAGCATTCCTTGGATAATCTCGTGGTAAGCCTTTTCGTAGTCTCGTACGAGATTCAGAAGATGCAGCTCCGTCCCGTCCTCGACACCGGCAACGTCATGGGCCTCTCGAATTCCGTTGTTGTCCGTGTCCAGCCAACCTACGGCTTCGAGCAACTCCTCTGACCTTGCTGGATCATAGGAGAGGTTGTACGGGCCGAACACCTCTTCGGGGCTTGGATCGGATCCCCAAATTCCTTCCGTGAACTCACTGTACTTGATCTCGCCCAGCCCTTGGAAGACCGGTGACATGTTGATTGCCACCTTGTCAATGGCGTGTGCGATAGCTTGCCGCACCCGCAGGTCCGCGAGAATCGGATTAGAGAGGTTTATGCTGAGATCGCCCCAACCCTTTCGCGACTGTAGCCATCCCTTGAAGCCCGGTTGATCGACCAACCGCAGGTAGTCGCCTGGTTGGACAATCGCCATATCAACATCGCCGATCTCAACAACGGCGGCTCGGGTAGTTACATCGCCGATTCCCTGAACAGTGAATCCCTCAAGATAGGCGGGGCCTTGATGGCTGTAGAATTCAGGAGCCCAATTGTAGTCCGGGTTCCTGCTGAAGACAGCTTTACCCTGATCTCCAGTCCACTCCACGAATACGAACGGGCCAGTTCCCACCAACGCCTCCTGCCCATAGTCAGCACCGTATTGCACAAACGCTGTCGGAGAGTGCATTGCGCCGACGAAGGGATCCGCCATGTTCTCCACCATACGGGCATTGATCTGGTTGTAGGTTATCTGGATTGTGTACTCGTCGAGAACCTGATATCCAGCCAGGCTATCGCCGACACCAAGCTTGCTGTAGGCTTCTTTTCCGGCGCAATCCGGCGTGTTGGCAATATGATCGAAGTTTGCTTTGACCGCTTCAGCATTGAAGGGTGTTCCGTCATGGAACGTGACGTCTTCCCGTAAATAGAGAGTGATTGAGACCCCATCGGGGCTGATCTCCCAAGCCTTTGCCAATCCTGGATAATACAACCCCGTCGCAGGATCCTTGGCAATCAATGTGTCGAGAGCGTTGGCCACGATCATCTTCGTGAATACGGCCGTCGCCTTGCACAAGTCAGCTGTGTCCTGGATGGAGGAATAGAAGGCAATCGTCAGGTGCCCTCCATCAACCGGTTTGGCACCTGCGACCGGCGCCACCAACAGCGTCGCGCATAGCACCAGGACCACTAGAACAGATAGATACATTTTCTTGGGACTCTTGACCGACACAATTACCTCCTTGGTATTGAGCATCATTGTTGGTCTATCTTGTCTTCGTCAGCACAAACGTTGTTGTCTACTACAATATCACCTCCTATCTGATCCTGGAGAGGCCTCGAGGATCTAGTGCATCTCGCAATCCTTCTCCCACCATGTTTATTGCGAGGAGTGTCAGCAGAAGTGCAACTCCAGGGAAGACTGCAGGCCACCACGCCTGCCGCAAGTAGAGACGTCCGTCTGCAAGCATGATGCCCCACTCTGCCGTCGGCGGTTGTGCGCCCATTCCCAAGAAGCTGAGACCTGCTACAAAAAGGATTGTGCTGGCAAGATTAAGAGAAGCCAACACGATCAATGGTAACATCACGTTCGGCAAGATGTATCGTACAATGGTGTGCCAATGAGGGCATCCGACGGCTCGCGCACTCGTGACGTAGTCGAACTCCCTTACGGCCAATGTTGTCGCGCGCCCTACACGAACGTAGTCCGGGATGATGTACACCCCGGCCGCAATCATCGCGTTCGGCAGGCTAGGTCCGAGAAGCGCCATGATAGTCAGTGCAAGGAGCATTCCTGGAAATGCCAGAAGAATATCCACCAACCGCATCAACAGGATGTCCACCCAGCCGCCGAAGTACCCTGAGATGAGTCCCAGGGGGATGCCGATGCAGCAAGCAATCCCGGTCGCAATGAATCCCACTCTTAGCGACGTTCTTCCTCCGTATATGATCCGCGCAAACAGGTCACGCCCTAGATGATCCGTTCCGAGAATGTGCGTAGTCGATGGCGATGCAAGCGCTTCTCTAAGGTTCTGTTTGTACGGGCTATACGGCGAAATCCAGGGGGCTGCCACTGCAAGGAACACAACGATCACGAGCAGGACTAAGCCAAGCATCGCACCTTTGTTCCGCCTATAACTGCGAAGCCCATCGGCCCAGAGCCCGCTTTGCCTTGTCGACTTCTCTCTTCTCGATCGGATCTGCATTCTCCAGTTCCCTTATGGTGGTGTTGGTTCTGTCCAGTCCCGGTGACGCATCAGCCGTACATGTCGCTTCGCGTCATCAGAGAGCTGAGACGACACCCGGGCATGGAGGAACGACGTGTCCATCGACGAAGCCAGCTCGGTCAGAAGCGAGTCAGCGAATTTGGCAGCATGCTGAAGCTCCTGATCGTCGATTAACTCGATTCGGTCCCCCGTCGTATGAATCAAGTCGAGAGGAGGCCCTTCGCATACGATTGACGCCGAGGGGACACCTACCTCTGTGAACGCCAGATGATCTGAGATATCAATTCCGTCGGTCACCATAAAGCCGCTCGCTTGAGCCCTTTCGAACTGCTCCATCCATTCGATCGCCTGGGGCGGTCCCGCAACATAACACGTATTGAAGCCCAATGGCATTCCCACGGTATCGATGTTTAGGCAGAAGACGTGATTGTCGAGCGAATCGATTATCCGTTCTGGCTCCGTATTGCGGCAACCAGTTTCTGGATTGGTAGCCAGTTCCGCAACATACTGGGAACTTCCCAATAGTCCTCCCTCCTCTCCTCCCCACGCAGCGAACCTAACAGTGCGACGCACCCCTCGCTCGACAGTGAGACGCGCCAATTCAAGCACCACCCCCACTCCGGATGCGTTGTCCATGGCCCCTGTCACTTCAGGCACCGTATCGTAGTGCCCACCGACAATCACGACCTCCTCAGGATGCGTGTCTCCGACAACCTCTGCGATGAGGCTCGCAGTTGTCGTTTCAAACCGTTTCGTTCGCAGATAGACACTGATCTTGGCATTGCCCCCAAGTAATAGATCACGCGCGTCTTCCCATGTAATCCAGAACGTTGGGACAGGGGAGACAAGGCCCGAATTCGCACAATAGGAGTAGTGCTTGGGTGGAATGCCGAGCCGAGGCCATACTGCGAGAATGGCCTTCGGCCGCATTCGAAAGAGCTCTCGCCACTTTGACGCGGTGTAATCGCGGCTTGGCCAGATTACAATTTGGTCTTCGATCTCATCCATCTTCTCGGTCCGCTTATCATAGAGCATGACTTCGCCGTGGAGCCCCCTTTGTGGGGTTTCGGCGCTGAAGACTACGGGATAGCTTGGGATGATCCTTCTCATGGGTGAGATGACTTCCACTCGATGCTCTAGGACAGATCCAGCTTCGGTGCGTATTTCTTGTCTCCACACAGGAAGGCCCAGATGAGAGAACACATTCTCAATGTATTCTTGGGCCGCGCGTTCCGATTCCGAGCCCACTACTCGAGCCCCGACCTCACAACAAAGATGTCGGATATGTGCGATCATGCAACGAATATCTGGCTCACAATGCTCTGGGCGATCTCTCATAACCACCTCTCAGCGCACCATCGCCTCGAAGCTCCGGGAAGATTCACATGGACTCCCTCGTTCGCTTTCATCCATTGCCCTGTACAGATCCAAGGGAAGCATAATTCTTTGGTTTCTGATCTCCAGACAATAGAATCATTCCACTATGCGGCACAACGTTCTGCCACAAGACGATCATAGTCATCCCGCATTTTACTGTCAAGTAGATCGCCTCCGTTCCTAGAAACTTTATCCCGGGTGCAAAACTCCATCTGGAGAGATGAGATGCCAGAGCCACGAACTCTTGGTTCTTGACGAAGAGGACACCACGCCTCCATCCTTCATTACCAGTTGCTGTGACCAAATAGCCCTGATATTTTCCCATGGATTCGCGTCCAAGACGATAAGATCTGCTCGTTTTCCTGCCTCAATCGTTCCCAGCGTATCCACCTTGCCACACAGCTCTGCCGATGTCCGCGTTGCAGCCAGCAGTGCCTCTGTTTCCGTCAAACCAGCTCTGACCAAGTGTTCCACTTCGAGCAACGTGAATTCGCCAATCGGGCTGACGTCAGCACCGCACACGATTTTCACGCCGGCATCTCGTGCCATTCGAACGCCCTCCAGATGGGTTCGTGCCACCTGTTGAGAAATGTTCCTCTCCTGTGCAATCTGGATACGTCCCGCAATCAACCGCGACGCAACATCGAATTCCCTTCCCACCGCCTCACTCTTCCGAGCCAACTGCACACACTGGGTCCAATTCGCCGATCCGTCCTCGGAGAGCAAGCCCATCTCCCTTAGGTACGCCCCATCTTGGTAGATTGTGAGCGTCGGGTCATAGAAGGTGTCTGCAGATTTCATCATCTCGATGGCTTCCTCATCCATGGGGAACCCATGCTCGATGCAATCGACACCGGCACTAAGCGCGGCCTTCATACCCGCTCCTCCGGCGTGAGCACAGACAAGAATGTTCTTCTGATGAGCAATCTTGACGGCCGCCCGGATTTCGTCTTCCAAAAACTCAGCCGCCGCGTCGGAGATAGCAATCTTGATCTGGTCAACGCCGTGCCTCAGTTGTTCTCTTACGGCTCGTCTCACTTCGAACGGTCCGTCGACCTCCACTGCGTTCGCCCATTCCCAGCCATGTCCCGCAGAACAGACAATCATGTGTCCACAGGCAAAGATCCGTGGCCCAGGGAACATCTTGCTCTCGAATGCGTCTCGCCATGCAATGTCGATGAAATCGCGTTCGCCAGCGACGCGAACACTCGTGACACCAAACCTCAGGGCGTCCATTAGGTCTCGCCCCGCTCGAATGGCACACTCGACGGCCGATTCCGTCATGAGGCGGTTCTCGTGATCGGGGAACAGATCGAAGGGATGAGCATGAACATTCCACAGCCCGGGGATCACGAAACCACCGGCAACATCTATGATGTTGATATCGGTTCCAGGCTCCTCATTAGAGCAACGGCGCGCGGGACCGATCTCATGGATGCATCCTCCGACGATCGTAATGGAGCGATCCCGCAGTGTGGACGAACCAGCGCAATCGAGGATCGTACAATTGTTCAGGATCGTCTTCATGCTTCCTTGAGGCATCGTTGACATCGTCTTTTCCGCCTATCTGCCGGTATCGACCAGCACCTTGCGAGCAGCAGCCACCCACTTCTGAACAGCCTCTAGGTCTCTTGCGGGATTGTGTGTTCGATGAAGCGGCCCCGCCTCGATGCAGAAAGCCGTCGCTCCGCCTTCTTGGGCATCGGAGACGGCTCGGCTGATCCTCGCCGCCATCCCTGCTTCAGAAGCAGCGAAGATGTCATCTTCCGACGACCAGTTCCCCGGCCCGTAATGTCCGTGCTTCTGAAGACAGATCTCTAGTGCTGTTCCCTTGGAGGAGAATGCTTCTGCGGCCGCGCGGGCACTCGTCCAGGGTCCGACGTGGAACAATTCAAGAGGGAGATTGGCCAGGTGTTTGAGATGTCTCGTGGAATCGCCACAGCAGTGCCAGTAGTAGATACCGCCATGTTCCTCGGCGACTTTGAGCTCATAGGGTTGCACGAATTCCAGGTATTCCTCGGGGGTAAGCGCGGAGCTTCCTACACTGTCGCTGTACAGACACGGCGTGCTATGGGTGCCCTGATGCAGGAACTTGGATCGCTCCTCAATCCAAGATTGTCTTGCGTGAACAGCATAATCCAGCAAGCGATGTACCCCTTCAGGATCTACGGGGATTGCCTCCACCAGGCGTTCCTCGCCATACAACCATGTGGCAAGCCCGAACGGATTGCGGAGCCAATCCACAAAGGTCACAGCGAATTCTCGACCCTCGACCTGTTCGCAGACAAACTCGTAGAGGCGTAGCGCGTCAGACATCGCCTTTGTGGATTGGGTCACGCGAGGTAGCGGTAGTTTCTTCACATCAGCAAGATCCGCTAGCAACGGTTTCTCCGGAAGCACTGCATCGTGATCGTCAAGGTATACGATGTCCACACCGCACAGAGCGCCTTCCAGATAGGCAGTGTGGTAGATGGGGATTTGAAGCAGGAGTGGTACATCATCTCGGATTTCCGTGAAGTGAAAGATCTCGTGCCTCAGATAATTCGTCAAGTAGTTTTCCGGATTCTGGAAGTATTCACGAACGCTGTACTCAAATAACGAGGACCGCAACGAGGGCTCCATGTTCACAGCGATAGGGATCTCACCGCCAGACTCTGCAAGAGGAACAGCCACATGGCGCCACTTGTTGTCGAGCGCACGTGCAGGCTGCTTGACCCATTTCTTCAGATTGCTTTGATTCCGAGGGTGTACGTGCATCTCCTCAATTTGATCCAGCAGTTCCTGGATCGCGCTCGATTGAGACATACCGGTCAACCTCCAAGGGAGACGTGGGAAGCTCCGCCCACGCGGGGAGGAGCGTTGCCATCGTCTGCCAGTTTCGTTGGCTGAATGAGTCTCAGCCTAGTCGCAGCACTGGAATCCATCTGGCCCAATGACGTTCTCAAATTCCAGCGGTTCGATGTCCGTATCGTAGATCTCGATCCGGAGAGGGCTGACTGAATCCTTCTCTGCCTCGCGCCAGTGATAGGTACCTGTACCGCTAGGGCAGATGGATGCAGCTATCAACACGTCCATTTCCGCATACAGCTCCACGTAGTCGCCCTTCTTCGCATCACTCTTGAGCACGGGATGCGTTCCATCGTCCTCCCAGTGGGTCTTGGTGAAGAAGTTGATGTTGTCATGAAGATTTCGCCAATCCAGCCCGAACGGCTTGATAGCGCGCTGCAAGTTGCACCAGCAGTTGTACTTGGTGACAAAGGGATGATCCTTCTTTCCTCCTAGGGCGTAGTACCAGAAGGATGGATTGCAATGCGAGCCGAAACAGTAATGGTGATGATCCCCCGGGTGGGTAAGTTCGGTCTTCACCGTGTCCTCTATGATCGTCATCATCGGGCGGAACATCGGGAGATTGCTCCATAGGCGGCTATACGTGCTGAGAAACGGGGTTTCCCGAGTCAACGTATACTGATCCCAGAAATGCTCTTCCGGGTTGTTGGCGTTCCAGAAGCAAACGTCCACGAGCTGAGGCTGCTCCGCGCACACAATTCGAGCCGATTGCCCCTTCTTCACCACCCACGCCTTTCCGCGCTCTTCAAGGTCGATCATGAACTCGTCTGCCTTCTTGAACGATGGCCTTGCGTCCCGAAGCTTCTCGTAGAACGCCTTCGGCAGTTCAGGCATTGGATGTTTCCAAGGTTCCATACTATCTACCTCCATCTGTATTTCATGGGAGTCGATGCGGAAAGCACGGCTCCCTGCGCTTCATTCATCTCGATCAGTCGAACATCCCGACAAATCGGTCGTAGAACATGCGTAGCCCCGTCGCCGGACCTGGTTCGTGCAGCTCGTATTCGAGCGAGTAGTCGCCCTTGTATCCAGCCGCTTCCAGTTGCTCAACAATCCAGACAAAATCGATATCTCCGTCACCCATCATCACGAAGTCATTCTTGTCACCGAAGTTCTTGGCATCCTTGAAGTGGCAGTGGGTAACGTAATCCTTGAGCGTATTGAGCGCGGCCTTGTAGTCCAGATTGCACACCACCATCAGGTTGCCGGGTTCAAACAATGCGCCAAGGTAAGGCGAGCCTACCTTCTCGATCAGCTCGCGAAGAAGATTCGGATCTCCGGAAATTGTGTCCACATCTTCATGCTCAATGCCCATGTAGATCTGTTTCTCTTCGGCATATTGGGCCACGCGCTTCAGCCACGGCACCACCTTGTCCAGGGTATCGGGGCGATCGTTCCCAGGAACAACTCGGATGGATTTGGCTCCAAAGAAACCTGCCAGATCAATCGTTCGAATCACCTGCTCCAGTTCCCGTTCTTGCTCAGCAAGCGAGTCTTCAGAGAAGCCCGTTCCTGTGAACTGGTTCTCCGGCGGAACCGTCCAACCATGCCAGTTCCAGGCGATGCTGCGCCCACTCGTTCCCCCACCAGGATAGGTAGCCAGGTTCGCAATCTCTAGACCGTTGGATTCGGCCGCCTCCTTGAGTGCCTTCGGGTCGCACTCCTCAGGGAAGAGAGACAGATGAGGGACTCGTTCCAACACATCCACCTTGCTGTACCCGGCAGCCCGGATGATGTCGAATGCCGTCGCTGGATCGTGATCGATCAGCGTGATGCTGCAGGTTGAGATTCTGGAAATATCCATGTTATTCATCCTCCTGAACGTCCGCCCTTGCTAGGGACAGATCTGCGGACTCCTATGTTGTTGAGCGGGCAATTGTCTCTCGGTTCGATCTGTTCCTGTTCCGCAGGACCCATCCCAATCGCCCATACTTCACTTTTCACCAATTGGCGGCCGCAGCCTACAAGCCGCCCGTAGTCAGAGGGAACTCGCTTGGGTCCATTGCCTCCAGGCCCAGTAGCTTCTCCGGGTTGTCCTTGACCATCGCTCGAATCTCTTCTGCCGAGAATCCAAGATCCAGCATGCAAGCAATGAATTGCCGCAGTCCTTCGACAGGGCTGGACAACGCATATCGCCCGAAGTCGGTCGACATGATGCAATGTTTCGGACCGACAGCACTGATTTGGTCTGCCACATCTCGAATGCCATTTCCGGGTGTTCCGGTCATCCCTTCGTCAATCGACGCATACTCCTTCTCCACGTAATAGTGAGTCAGCGGGATCATCTGTGGTGCCGTGTAGGCGGCAAGCGAGAATTCGACGAAGGCACCTTTTTGGGCGACATATCGGAGTTGTTCTAGAGTCGCGATCTTGGTCACTGCGCTAGAGACGACCATTCTCTTGTAGCCATATACCTCGGCCAAGTCGACCAGTCGCACAGCTTCTTCAGCAGAGACATGTCCCGTGTCCAAGTAGATATCAGGCTTGGCAGCCAGAAGCGTCAGCATCTCGTCGAGCTCCGGTCCCGGTTTCTCCTCCAGAGGGATGCGAATGCAACGGTCAAGTTCTTCCGTCTTGAATTTGGGGTACGTCTCGCTCAGGGCGACGAACTTGCCATCAATGACCCGTCCTTCCTTGGCTGCCTGGTAAT
>Ga0114923_10000391_pt1 | contig 36247 bp, 39 predicted proteins | sample SumtaG_FD_89578 | JGI IMG/M metagenome (GOLD analysis project Ga0114923, IMG submission 89578) | Deep subsurface microbial communities from Indian Ocean to uncover new lineages of life (NeLLi) - Sumatra_00157 metaG | ecosystem: Environmental > Aquatic > Marine > Oceanic > Sediment | place: near... | reverse complement strand
TTATCAAGAAAGCGAATTGCAAGCCCGGCGGTATCTTTTAATTTCTTCCAATCTACAGTTTTCTTTTGGGAACTCTCTTTAACAAATTTGTTTAAGAATATACTTCCCAAATTACAGGCATCATATGGGTAAAGCGGTTGTTCACCACAAGGATTGGTCGACTCAATCGGACCCAATGAAGGTACGGGATTAGCACTACCTGAATTTATTTTGTCAATAAAAACAAGTCCTGGATCCCCGGTCTTCCAGGCTGCTTTTGCGATTTCATCAAACAGATCTTTTGCATTCAACTTTCCAATTACGTCCCCGCTTTTGGGATCATAAAGTTCATAATCTCCATCTTCTTTAAAGGCTTTCATGAATTTATCTGTCAAAGCCACAGAAATATTGAAATTAGTTATCTCCCCATTCTCTTTGCAATGAATAAACTCTTTGATGTCAGGATGATCTACTCTTAATATTCCCATATTAGCTCCTCTCCTTTTGCCACCTTGCTTGACCTCATTTGTCGCAGCGTCAAAAATTCGCATAAAAGAAACAGGCCCCGACGCAATCCCCTTTGAACTCTTAACAAAGGCGCCTCTCGGTCTCAATCTGCTAAAAGCGAAGCCGGTACCGCCTCCGCTTTTATGAATAAGGGCTTGGTACTTAATGGCATCAAATATTCCCTCCATTGAATCATCAACCGGTACGACATAGCACCCGGAATATTGAAGGTTGTTGTCGGTTCCTGCATTCATGAGAGTTGGAGAATTTGGTAAAAATTCACGAGATATCAGGGCCATGTAGAATGTTCTTGCTAAACTATTTACCCCCTTCTTTGTTAATCCCCACATAGCTTCTGCCGATGCAATTTCCCACGCTATTCTCCACACCATCTCCTCGGGAGCTTCAATCACTTTTCCATTGCCGTCCCTAACCAAATACCTCTCGGCAAGTACACGTAAGGATTGCTCTGTCCATTCACCTTGAGGAAGATCTGATGGTCTTTTAGGCCTGGCCCCAACCTTTTTAAATATTTTTTTCTTAATATCTTTATACGAGAGACTTTTTGTGTTTTTTGGTAAATGCTCTCGCTTTGTTTTGGCTTTTCTTTTTGTAATGTTTTTCTTAGTCATTTTTTTTAATTTTAGTGAATTGCCTTCTCAAAATCCTCCAGGTCATCAAACTCCAAATACACACTGGCAAACCTTAGCCAAGCAACCCTGTCAATTTTTTTTAATCTCTTTAATACTTCCCTGCCTATTGCTTTTGACGATACTTCTTCTTTCTCCTTTTTCCGCATCTCCTGCTCAACTACCTCTAATATGTCATCCACTAAATCCAAAGATATCGGCCTTTTTTCAATTGCCCGAAGGACTCCCCTTTTTAATTTTTCCTTATCAAAAGGCTCCCGTCTGCCGTCTTTTTTGATAACCCAAATTGCCGTACCCTTTATTGCTTCGTACGTGGTAAACCTTTTCTTGCACTTCTCACATTCTCTCCTTCTTCTGACACCCTTTCCCTCATCAATCGATCTTGATTCTAAAACCTGTGTTTCCGAACTGTTGCAAAAAGGGCATTTCATATAAATAATGATACGAATATACTAATAATACGAATGCAACGAATGTCTACTAATTATTCAGATTAAAAGCTATTCTTTAAAAGCTAATCTAAGTACAAATTCCAAATAAGTATCAACTCTCAAAATCAAATACAAACCCTTAAACTAATTATTAGTATCATTAGCATGCATTTGTATATTGGTATCACAACTAACGTTTCACAAGTGGAAAGAAAATTCACTAGCGGTAGTGACAGTACATATAATCAAACACTAGATATATAATGTCAACTGGTAATATATATCTCAAAAGATATCACCCCAAGCTCGGCCGGAGGCTGATAATTTTCTTACAAAAATGCCAATAGATAAATTTCGTATTTCTTTAAAGATATAATTTGTACGAAAGAAATCTTAACTAACCAAAAGAAAATAATAATGTATACAGAAGTTTAATTTTTTACCAATCAAAGGGACTTTCCGGAGGTTGTATTCCTTTCTCAAAAAGAGCATCACGTACCATCTCATAAGCCCTTTTTGCATAATCTTGACTACTTACAACTTGAGGTTTTGCATCATCCGGAGCAATCATCAATATTTCTTCCATTACCTCATAATGCTTCAAAGAGGCATTGGATAATCGCTGCAAAAAATCAGTAGTGTCTATTTCGTTTTCCCTATTTACTTTTTCTTGAGCAACTGCTTCCTCTAAATATTTTTCAGCTTTTGTAAGTGTTGTAAACCCAATCTCAGGTTTATCTTTCTCAAAAAGTAATTTTGCCGACCCAAGTCTTTTATCTGCAAATAACAACCTAAGTTCTGCTTTTCTACCTGGATTTGTTGTTAAAAATAACCAAACCTTGTCTCGCAATGCTTTAACCGGCCACAATGGAGAATCAGGGAGAACTTTGCCGGGGTATGCTAAATAGTATTCAATATTAATGTCCTTATCCCCCAACACAAAGCTTCCTTGATTATCAGGAGTCCTGACATCCGAAAATTCATACTTAACAGATGCAGTTCTAAAAACCGAAATAAAAAGAACTGCAAATGCTAACATCACTGTGGAGGCAGCAACTAATAGTTTTCGCCACATATAATTAGTCCTATATTACTTTTTGAACCTATAAAAGTCAAGGCAAATCAAAGTTCACCAAGTTAATCAAGTGAATCAAGCTAATTTGGCTATATCTACACTTAACACACAACACTCCATATTTAACCTATCTTAATCCCCGATCGCTCAATTAACCGATTAACTGATAAACTCAATTTACCTAAATAGTACAATCGGCCACTCCCACAAAACATGAAGAAGGACAGATGATGCGACATTCTTCGTTCTTGCGAACACAAAAGCCGAACCAATCCCAAATACGGTTGTTAGTAGTAAATATCCAAACGTTGCGGCAACACTTAATTCCCACCAAAATACTGCAATAGGAACATGGATTAAAGCCCAAACAATGCTTGTTATAACGTTTGCCTTCCATTCACTGCCCAATGCGTACCAAACTCGATTAAATAAATATCCTCTAAATGCAACCTCCTCTGATATGGCCGTTGCCAGAGAAAACCCAAGAGCGAGCATAAAAGGATTTTCTCCAAGATTTGCCGAAAAATCCACACCCTCATGTTTTACAAAATTAATTAGAAAGCCCTCAAGTGCAAATAGAAGACCAAGTGCGAGTGAAATATATATAGCCGGAAATAAATTCTTAAGGGTTATCCCTAAAGATGAAAGTCCTACTTTTTCCTTTCTAATAAAGTAAAAAACAGGGACTAGCCAAACAATAGGTTTTATAAAAAGTTCCTCTATTTCAACCGGAAGCCTAAACAGCATTCTGTAGAACCCCCACACAAGGAGAAGGTAGGCGGCCAATAATGTAGCATTTTTTAGTGCAACTTCCTTTTTAGGCATATTTTACTCTCCTGCTCTTCTACTCTTCTATCCTCCCGCTCTATTTATTTTACACTCCTTAAAAGCTAAATCCATAGTGTTCACAATTTTCTCTACTCTTTCCTTCGCTTCCTTATATGATATCGCATTTTTTTCATTAGGGAACCAATGAAATATCAAGTTTCTGCAAGATTTCCAGGTATCCCAAAGGGAGTCTGCCAAATCCTTACCGCCACAGAAGTTCACTATTTGGTCATAAACACCTTCCTCCCTAAAACGCTTTTCAAGGGCAGGGTTTAGTGCTTTGCCTATCCTGAATCGCTTACCATAAAACGTATCCTCGCTTATAAATCCTAAATCTAAAAAAAGAGTTTTCAAAAACCCCTCGTATGCTTTTGCCGCGGGAAACACTATAAATGCATAATCATGGAAAGTCTCATCCCATTCCCTCACCCGATTAACAAGAAGGGCAGATTCACGCAACAACTCCTGAAGATCTTTGGGAAGATATTCCCACCAAACTTTTTCCTTTAGATTTTCGCTAAGGTTCACTTTCCCGGTTTTCTCTGCTTTTTTCACCATTATTATTTCCTCTAGTTACTACTATACTCCCCTAATTACTATTATCTCCAATCGTAACAGATATTAAAGTCTCTTGACCATCCTCTACTATCCCAATAAACCCCGACTTCTGAGTTTTACTAAAAGTAATAGTATACGAGCTGCTATCGCCAGACAAAACATTTATTTCATAGTCTGCTAATAAAAGCCCCTGTTCGTAAAAATGATAAATTTCCGTAGGTTGCCCCTTTACCCTCCACACAACCGATACAGCATAAGCATCATCCGTCCTCGTCTCCCAGGATTCCTCAATAACGGCATCTTCATATACGGGAAACTGATTTGGAAAATTATCCGGCAACTCACCATGTAAATCTCTATCGCTTACAAATTCCACACTCTCTTTCTCATCAACAATGTTGATTGTGTTCGGAGCCTTTCTGAAGTATTTTCCTGTAAAATACTTACCGCCCAATATCAATGACAATACCACAACTATTGGTATTATAATTGCCAAAAACTTTTTTGTATCACCCTTTCTTTTCATATTATTGTATTTTACCCATCCATCACCCTACTATATACTATTCACTATTTTTTCCATTCAAACTCCGGTGTAACATCGGAGGAGTGAACAAACGACGAGAGTGTGACTTGACTAAGAATAAACAGTAATATATATCTAACATTAAAAAATAATGTCAAAACCGAGGGATATTTACCCTCGGAAGTTTATTGTAAGTATAATTTGTAAGCGATGAAAAAGAAAAAGGGTAAGAAATTTGCTAAGCCAAAATTAAAAAGTAAAAAAAGAAAAAGCAAGAAAACTCGTAGTAAAAAAGGCTTAAAGAAGAAGGTTGTCAAATCAAAAACAACAAAAAAGAAAGAGGAGAGGAAACCTAAGGTTAAGAAAACTAAACTGAAGAAAAGATCTAAAGATCTAAAGAAAAAAAGCATTCTTGAGCCAAAGAGCTTTGAAATTAGAGATTCAACCAAGACCTCTCAACGAGTAACTGCAAAGCCACTATGGAAATCATTTAAACTACCAAAACTTAAGCGGAAAGTAACAAAGAAAAAGGTTCCGAGTAAATCGAAAGTAAAGCCCGGAAAACGAGCTTTCAAATTGAGCCGACCGATAATTGATGCCAGATTTACAAAGAAACTTATATTCTTAGGGGTAATATCCTCCGTCTTTATATGGCTATTCTGGGGAATACCGCTTCCAACAAAACTATCAACCGAACAGGTTCCGGTCTCAACAAAGCTTTTTGATAGAAACGGCAATTTGATATATGAAATCTATGCGGATAGACGAAGTACCCCGATAAAACTGGACGACTTACCGGACCACGTAAAACAATCAACAATTGCAATAGAAGACAAGGATTTTTATAAACATTATGGCGTATCTTTTACGGGAGTTGTCCGAGCTGCTTTTAACACCGCTTTTAAGAAAAAACTGCAGGGGGGCTCAACTCTTACTCAACAATTGGTTAAAAACGCACTTCTTACTCCTGAGCGCACGGTTAAAAGAAAAATTCGAGAGTTTGCCTTAACCCTGGTTGTCGAGACAATTTACTCCAAAGACCAAATATTTGAGTTGTACTTAAATCAGATTCCTTACGGTTCAACTGCTTACGGAATCGGAGCCGCAAGCGAACTTTACTTCGGCAAGGAGGCAAAAGACTTGACTTTAGCTGAGACGGCTCTTCTGGCAGGACTTCCTGCGGCTCCCTCCCGCTACTCTCCCTTCGGCTCCCGCCCCGAACTTGCTAAAGGAAGACAGGAAACAGTATTACGGCGCATGGTTGAAGACGGTTATATCAGCCAGGAGGAAGCGGATAAAGCCAAGGAAGAGGAGGTTAAATTCGCGGAACCGGAAAGCTTAAAAGCCCCTCATTTTGCGCTTTGGGTAAAAGAACTTCTCGCCGAAGAGTATGGAGAGTCTGTGGTTGAAAAAGGCGGTCTAAGGGTTACTACAACTTTGGATCTGGAGCTTCAGGACTTTGCACAAAATGCGGTAGCGACGGAAGTAGCCAAACTTAAAAAGCAAAAGGTTGGAAATGGTGCAGCGCTTGTTACAAAACCAACAACGGGTGAAATTCTCGCAATGGTAGGCTCAAAAGATTACTTTGCAGAAGATGAAGACGGAAAAGTAAATATTATATTTGCCAGCCGCCAACCGGGTTCATCAATAAAACCTATAAATTACGCGCTTGCTCTAAAAGACGGAAAAATTACTCTTTCTACCGTTCTTGCAGATGCTCCAACATGCTTTACTGTCTTTGGTCAAAAAAATTATTGTCCTGTAAATTATGACGGACAATTCCATGGAGCTGTACAAGCACGTTTTGCCCTTGGCAGCTCATACAATATTCCTGCTGTTAAAGTACTTGCCCTAAACGGAATTGAAAACTTTATCGAATTTGCTACGAAAATGGGAATAACCACGTTTACAGATCCTGCAAACTATGGCTTGTCACTCACTTTAGGCGGGGGTGAAGTAAAGCCTTATGATATGGCAACAGCATTTGGTGTCTTTGCAAATCAAGGTATAAAGCAACCATTAATTGCCATTACCAAAGTAACCGACTGGAAGGGCAAAGTGCTTGATGAGGTAAACATAAAAGATATCGAACTTGCCGGCGATCGTGTGCTCAATAACGACGTTACCTTCTTGGTATCCCACGTCTTACATGATAATAACGCAAGAAGTGCCGCTTTCGGGGCAAGTTCACTCCTTAATGTAAAGGGGCATCCCGAAGTGTCGGTAAAAACCGGAACAACAAACGATTTCAAAGATAATTGGACTATTGGCTATACAAGGCACGCATTAACAGTTACTTGGGTCGGAAATAACGACAATACTCCAATGGGTGGTGCCGCGTCAGGAATCTCAGGAGCCTCACCTATTTGGAATAAAATTATGAGAGAGGTTTTGGATAAAGCGGAAGAAGGATATTATAACGAAGAAGATGAGGGCTCGCCTCGCCGTAGCTCCCAAGCGGAGGAGGGGCACATTTGGCCGCAAAAACCAAACGAGGTTGTTGGAGCCGAGGTTTGCACCCTCTCGGGAATCATGCCAAGGGCAGACAGTCCCCAAGCGGGTTGTGGAAAGAGGTTTGAATATTTCCTTGAAGATTATATCCCCACTCAATACAAAGGCGGAGTACAAGAGGTTCATTTTGACAGGACAACCGGAGGATTTATTAATGAAGATACTCCTCCTGAAAATATCGAAACAAGAGCGCAAAGCGTGATGTATGACCCATTAGATACTTTCATTTGTCTTGATTGCAATATACCCGTATCCTCTCATTCTGCTACAATCAAATATCCTTTGGTTATTGAAAATAATTTCTTTAACCAAACTGAAAAGATAAACTACCATGGCCTAAAAGGCCATGGTATTCTAAGCCTTAGGCCTTAGAAAAGCCTGCCTGTCGGCAGACAGGTTTGTTCACTGCTTCCATTCACCCCTGGTCTAAAAGGCCAGAGTTCTCTGGAAGTTTGAATAGAAGAAAATTAACTATGCAAGAAGGCAGTCAAACACCGGACCAGCAGCCACAAGCTCCCCCTCAAGAGGTCGGACCTCTACAAACTCCTCAACCCCCTCAATCTATAAAAAATGATGCACCGACTGGTGCGTCACCCGCCGCATCCCAACCTCCCACTGAACCGGAAAAACCGAAGTCTAACAAAATTCTTCTTTTCGGAATTGCTCTACTTCTGGTTGCAATAATCGGAACTGCCGCATATCTCTTTTATCAAAACCAAAACAAACAAACTCCACAACCAACTTCATATGAAGAGTGCGTAAACGCTCAAGACAGTGTAATACAGGAATCCTATCCCGCAACCTGTGTCACTAAAGATGGCGAACGCTTCATACAACCTTTGTCCGAAGAGGAACAACAAAATCTAAAACCCCCAACACCAACTCCCACAGAACAACCTTCAGATGAGCTTACGTATGAACAAGACTTAATGCTAGACTGGAAAACATATTCCACAAGCACCTATTTGTTTAAATACCCTTCCGACATTGAACTGAAGGAGCACGGAGCAAGCACTGTGGCACTTAGTAAGTGGGGGCCAACGCAAAAAGCAGATACGGAATTCTATGATGGAATCTCATTAATTTTTAATCCTCGCGAAATTCCCAATACAACCCTAGAAGATCATATCCAAGAGCAAGTCGATGGAATAATAATGTTAGGTCTCGGCGAAATAATGAGCGGTCCCGACCCGATTACTATTAATAACTACTCGGGATTGACTTACACAACTAAAGGCTTAGGAATAAATAAAACCATCGTCGTCCAAGCCGACAACGGCACTACCATGGAAATCACCGACAGCACCGTAGACCCGGGAAATTTAGGCTTTGTAGATACCGTCAACCAAATCCTCTCCACTTTTGAATTTTTGGAATAATGATATTAGGTGATTCGGTATTATGATATTAAGTACTTTCTCTTTTCTCTCCCAATATCGTAATATCCCAGTATCATAGTATCCTCTTCCCCAAATGCTATAATTAATTTATGGATGACAATCAACAAAAAAGCCCGCCTCAACAAGCAACACAAACTCCCGCACAGCTTATGGATATCCCGGAGCATTCCAAAACTCCTCCCGCAAAAAAAATTCTAATAATCAGCTTGGGATTTTTGTTCCTCTCAGCTCTCATTGTCGGCGGATACTACTTATATACACTTCTTGTTGCTGATTAACTAATTTACCCAATATCCACCACTCGGCTATATTTTGATACAGAAAATTACTCTATCTCACCCTTGTATAGAGTGTTACAATATATAGTAATTACACTATTTATATAGGTCTATTAGTGTGATTACTATGGCATACGTCGGCAAAACCGACGTCTGTAGGTGAGATGACCAAGCACCAAAATCAAACCACATATGAGAAACTTGCCCCAAAATTAGCAAATAACAGTCTCAAAGCTATAGCGAGGCTGTTATCTCTTGCTGGAAAGCCTGCATATCTACTTCTTACTTATATCGTCCTGCTTTTCGCTTTTATCTTCTACATTACAGGGTACTTTACGCGAACCATTATCACTAACCTTCTAAAGTACATCATAAGCTTGATCTATACACTCGGCATTAGTCTCCCTTTTACTATTTATGGTGGTGTTGCAAGGCAACAAATAAAAGTTGCAGAACAACTGAAAAAAACCGGAGTCAGGAAGCAGGAAGCAAAGCGTGAACGTAAAGAAATCAAGTTTGATTCAGGAAGCATTAAGCCTTATTTGAAAAAGATTCGGTTAGCTCTCTTCCAAATCTCAAACTTTATAAACGCCATAAAAGAGTCAATTGTTTCCATTCTGCAATACCTTCGTAAGTTCATCTCCCAGTGGAGAAGGGCTCTTGTTTTAGCTATTGGTCTCACCATAAAGCTTGCGGTTTTATTATTTAAAATCACAGACTTTCTAATCGTAACCACCCTAAAGCTTATTCTTTTGCCGTTTAAACTCCTTATTCGAGTAGTAAAAACTATTAGAGTAGCAATCCCAAGATTGGATTTGGCAACAAAAATTAGACTTCTGTTCCTCAGGGGTAGATTAAAACTAGCTTTCTTAACAACCCGTGTAGCAAAAGTCTCCAAGCCAAAAACAATCGCCGTTATCTTTATCGCTGTCTTTAGCTTTGGACTTATATCTTCTTACCTATTCTGGACAATAGTACTAAAAGACCTCCCCTCCCCCCGCAAGCTGACAACAAGAGAAGTTGAGGTGTCAACAAAAATATATGACAGAAATGGCACGCTTCTTTACAAAATATACAAAGATAAAAACAGAACACCCGTTAAATTATCTGATATCCCAATACAAGTTCGCCTGGCAACACTTGCAATCGAGGATGCTGAGTTTTACGACCATATCGGGTTTTCAATAAAAGGAATCGCAAGGGCTGCCATAAAAAACATCAGAAAAGGAGAGCTCACCGGAGGTTCTACAATAACACAACAGCTTGTCAAAAACGCCTTGCTTTCTTCGGAAAAGACTCTAATCAGGAAACTTAGAGAGCTTGTTCTGGCTCTTCAAGTTGAACACGCCTACAGCAAAGATGAAATCTTAGAAATGTATCTTAATGAAGTGTCCTATGGTGGAACAGCATACGGAGTTCAAGAAGCGTCAAGAATGTATTTCGGAAAAGACGTAGGCAGGCTAACACTTGAGGAGGCTGCTCTTCTGGCGGGACTCCCAAAAAGTCCAACACAATTCTCCCCCTTCGGATCTAATCCTGAAGACGCAATGGGCCGTCAAAAGGAAGTATTGCGATTAATGAGAATAAACGGATATATTACTGAGAAACAAAAGATACAAGCTGAAATCGAAGATATCAAATTTGCCGAAAACAAAATTGATATCAAAGCTCCTCATTTTGTTATGTACGTTCGTGACGAGCTCGAGAAAGAATACGGAAAGGAATTTGTTGAACAAGGAGGACTTGAAGTAATAACAACCCTTGATTTGAGAATTCAAGAGCTCGCAGAACGAGTTGTAACACAGGAAGTGGAAAAACTAAAGGATTTAAACGTAACGAATGGAGCCGTGGTTGTTCTTGCTCCTTCAACGGGTGAAATTCTGGCAATGGTAGGCTCAAAAAATTATTTCGACCTTGAGGCAGACGGAAATGTCAACGTAACGACCTCTCTTAGACAGCCCGGCTCTTCAATAAAGGTAATAAACTACGCATATGTCCTCTCAAATGGCTTTACTCCTGCAACAATGATCATTGATAGCCCGACAACCTTCCTTGTTCCGGGGCAAGAACCCTATACTCCCCGCAACTATGAGGGAGGGTTTAGAGGAGCTTTAACTCTAAGAAGCATTTTTGCAGAATCAAGAAACGTTCCTGCCGTAAAAGTTCTAAACTCATACGGAGTAAAAAACATGATCGAGCAGGGGCGCAAGATGGGCATAACCACATGGATAAATCCGGATAACTATGGCCTTTCTCTCACTCTTGGCGGCGGCGAAGTGAGGTTAATCGACCTTGCCCAAGTTTACACAACAGTTGCAAATTATGGAAAGAGACCAAATATCACCTCTGTTACCAAAATAACCAATCACAAAGGAACCGTAATCGAGGAAAGAAAATGCGAAGACACCGAAGAAGAATCCCTTATAGCCTCCGCTCAAGCCTCGGATTCCGCACAATTGATAAAAAAACCACCGCAAACAAGCTGTGGAGGCGAACAAGTTCTCGACCCAAGAGTTGCTTTTATAATAACTGATATCCTAAAAGACAATAATGCACGCAGTCCGGCATTTGGTATAAATTCTATGCTCGTCATACCTAATCATGCCGAGGTTGCAGTAAAAACGGGTACAAGTAACAACTTACGGGACAACTTAACAGTTGGCTACAACCAAAACTATTTAGTTGCTGTCTGGGTTGGAAATAATGACAACTCACCGATGGCGCGTGTAGCTTCCGGAGTAACGGGCGCCTCGCCAATTTTTAATAACATCATGAGTGCACTTTTAGCTCAAAAAGAAAATCATGACTGGGATATACCGGAAGGCCTGGTTCAACTCCCCATATGTCCCTTGACGGGAACACTCGCCTGCACGGGTTGTCCGGTAAAAATGGAGTGGTTTCTTGAGGAAAATAAACCGGAAACCGCATGTCACCCCGACTGGTTTAAAAAGAGCAAGGGAGAGGAAAAAAGACCCGACGAAGAAAAGAGGCCAATCTATCAATATCTTATCCAGCCCAGTCCAACTATAAAACGCGGAAGATTTCCGATATTTTAAAAAGAAAAAAAGCCACACGGGAATAACTGGAAAGTGACAGGAATACACCGGATAAATCCAGCATCCTCCTGTATCGATCCTGTTTAATCCGGTGTTCTTTAAGTGGGGGGACGAGCAAAGAATGAAGAAAACCCTTTTAGATAGATTACAAAATAACAAACTGAGTTTCTTAAGGAATATTATCTATTTACCTTATTCCCATTTCAATTTCATAAACCATCCTTGAAATTTGTGGAATCACTTCATCCGCTTCTCTTTCTACTATCTTATCCCCCATTACTACAACTATGTATGGATTGTCGCTATAGACAATACCTGCGTCATTGACAACATGAAGCTCACGCCCGAATTTATGCGCAAACCGGGTACCGTTTGGTAACCCGGCTGTTATCCAAGATTCAAACACCGTATCGGTCAAGAATTCCAGAAGTTCATTTGCATGTTCGTGGCTAATTACATTTGTGTTATAAAGTCCTTCAAAAAATGTTCCGATATCGGAAGGCGTTGTAATATTTTCGGAAAGTGAAGTATTCACCATCCCTATACTTTTTATCACTTCATTTATCTTGTCTTCGCCTAGTAAGTTCTTCACTATATTGAAAGCGGTATTGTCAGACTGCTTTCCCATAAGCCTTAACAACTCTCTATATGTAATCTCGTAACCTGTCGGTTTGTTCTGCAAACTACCTGCCCCTGAAACTTTATCTTCTCTCTTCAACTTGTACTTGGTCTCCAAACTTAATCCTCCTTCCTCAACTTCTTTATACATTGCAGTCATAACCGGAAGTTTTATCAAAGATGCAGCCTGCAAGACATCGTCTTCATTCACCCCATACCTTGACCCATTAACAATTCTTACTACATAAAGTCCATAAACACCTGAGTAATCATTTGTTAATTCAACAAATTCCGATTTTGCTTTCCTAGCTTTTTCCGCCTCTTCCTCATTCCCTTCTATTACAATCGTTTCTTCTCCAAAAAAAGGAATTTTTATAGAGGGGGCTTTCAACCTTGGAAGCCCCGGTAACTTCCAACCCCGAGAATATATCCCCAAAACAGCTGACGCCCCCACAGTTATGAATAACACTGCAAGCACAAGAAGTCTCTCTTTCCTGCCCCATGTCTTAGGAGGTTCTTTCCTTCGCCTCGCTAAAGCTTTCTTATCCCTTGAAGCTTCACGCGAAGTGTGGTCAATATCCTCCTCCTTTTTCTTCTTTTTTCCAAAAAGTACCATGAAGTAATTTTACATCTCAGAACCTTTATTAGCCACCGAAGCTACTTTCTCCTCTTATCCTTTCCTAGCCAGAGGCTAACCAAGCCGGGGGCCACACCTCTTTATTCACAATATTGGGCGGTTGTTCACCGGACAGCGTTTGAAGAATAGCATTAACTGCTAATTGCCCGTACTTCTCACGAGCTTCCCATGTGGCTGATGCGATGTGTGGAGTCAATACTACATTTTCCATCCCGACAAGTTCTGCGTTGATGTTCGGTTCATTCTCAAAAACATCCAAAGCAGCTCCTGCTAAATGACCGCTCCTAAGCGCGTCCGCTAAATCCTGCTCATTTACAATTGGTCCTCTTGCTGTGTTTATAAGATAAGAACCTTCTTTCATCCTTAACAAAGCTTCCTTGCTAAACATTTGCCTAGTTTGGTCGGTTAAAGGCAAATGAATTGTCACAAAATCACTCTCCGCTAATAACTTATCCAGGTCTGCATACTCTATACCCAACTCCTTCTCTACTTTCTCGTCTCTTGACCTTTTATTGTAAAGTACTCTCATTTCATAACCTTTTGACCTCCTTGCAACCATTGAGCCAATTCTTCCAAGACCAACAATCCCCAAAGTTTTTCCAATAAGGCTCACTCCAAGAAATATTGACGGTTCCCAGCCTCGATATGCACCGCGTCGGGTTGCCTCATCTGCTTCAACAATACGGCGAGCCAAAGAAAGAATTAAAGCCCAAGTATGCTCGGCAACAGCTTCATTAATTTCATCAGACGGTGTGTTTGTAACAACAACTCCCCTATCCGTTAATTCATCAACTTTAACATTGTCATAACCAACTGCATAATTGGAAACAATTTTTAGTTGCGGACCAATCGCATCAACTACTTCTCCGTCTATTTTATCGGTGAGAAGAGATAAAATCGCATCGACGCCTTTTGCTCTTTCCAGAAATTCCTCGGCAGTCAAAGGTCTATCGAATTCTGATATTTGTACTTCATTATTCGATGAAGTCAATTTATCCAACGCTGTTCCGGGAATCTTTCGACTAACAAATATTTTCATCTTGTTCTTGTATTTAAACTTATCCTAACTAAAATGTTCCCACTTCTACCTTACAACTTTTCGCTCTCTCCAGCCAAATGGGCATTTCATTTTCTTTCAAAAGTCCCTTTTGTGAACCGGTATATCCAATTACAGAGGCCGCATTGACTGTCCCCCAAAGTAACGCCTCTTCAAAGCCCTTACCCTTAATAAGAGCGGAAATACACCCTGCCCCGAAAGAATCTCCTGCCCCGGTTCGTTCATAAGCATCAAGGGGCAACACTCCCGCCTTATAATACTTCTCGCTTATGCTATCGTAAACAAACGAACCATCGCCACCGGACGTTATTATGACAATTTTTGGACCCTTTGCAGATAGTGCCTTAAGCAATTCCTTATCCTTCCCTTGCGAACTCTCCATTCCTGTTAGCTTTTCAGCTTCTTTTCGGTTTACATATATAACATGGCATGCTTTCATAACAGGCTCCAGAGCTTCAATATCGGCCCTAAGCTGACGACTGCCGGGATTAAATGCCAACTTTACTTCCGGATTTTTACTTATAAATTCAACAAAATGATTATAGAAAGGCCTAAAAGACTCACCCATAGAAGTTAAATATATCCAGGAAGTGGAAGGCAAATGTACCGGAAATTCATATGAGCGGGGTGCATGGTAAGAAAATATCGTTCTCTCTCCCCCATAATTAATAATTGTTGAATAATTCGACCCCGCCTCCGGTTGCTGAATCACAAAACTCATATCTACACCTTCTTTTTCAAGTTTTTCTACAATTTGATTTCCAATACTATCCCCGCCAAGTGTCGAAACTAGGCCGGTTTTCACCCCCAACCTTGTCGCTCCGACTGCGTTATTCGCCGCATTTCCTCCAACCGACTGCTCAATTGTCTTAACGGGAATCTTCCCACCGTAGCTAAAACAAATAAGACAGTCTTTATCATCCAAGCGACACAACGCTTCCGACTCCGTTGGTGACATAAATACATCCATTGCCACATCACCAACAGATAATAACTCTAAATCGCTCATATTTTTATTCCTCTCCCTTGTATTCACTCTTTCGTGCTAATGAATTCAGCTTAGCCCTTTTATAAAACGCTTTTTGCGCGGCCTCTTTATTATCGTTATTTCCCGCCCAAGCTTCAAGTACGGGAGCTTGAAGAGCGCGTCCAAAGGAGAATGATAGTTCCCAGTCTACACCCCCTATTTCATTTAATGCATTAAGGTTTGCCGTAGCTTCCTCGGGACCCTGTCCTCCGGAAAGAAATACAACACCCGGAATTTCAGAAGGAATAACTTCCCTAAAACAATTCAGGGTACTTTTTGCTACTTCCTCGGGAGTTGCTTTATTCGGGTTGTCCTTTCCCTGAATTACCATGTTTGGCTTAAGAAGTAGTCCCGAAAGTTCTACTTTCTTATCCACAAGCTTAACAAAAACTCTCTTTAAAACCTGATAAGTTACTTCTCTACACCTTTTTATATCATGGCCTCCGTCCATTAATACCTCGGGCTCAACAATAGGCACTAAGCCTGCTTCCTGGGAAAGGGCAGCAAAGTCCGCAAGAGTTTCGGAATTTGCATTGATACAATCATCCGTTGGGAGGCTATCACCAATAGAAAATACCACTCTCCACTTGGTGAATCGAGCTCCCGACTCACAATATTCTTTTAGCCTGTCACCCAGACCATCCAGTCCTTGCGTAATCTTTTCTCCTGGGTGGTCAGGCATATCAATCTTTCCTTTGTCCACCTTGATACCCGGAATGATTCCTTTATCTGATAAGACTTGAGAGAAGGGTTTTCCTTCTTGGGTTTTTTGACGAATGGTTTCATTAAATAAAATCACGCCGCTAATAAATTTTTCAATACCATCCGTAGTAAACAAAATCTCCCTATAGAAACGTCGATTTTCTTCATTTGACTCGACATCAATTTTGCTAAACCTTTTTTCTATTGTTGGAAAGCTTTCATCAGCCGCAAGAATTCCTTTTCCGGGAACAACTAATTGCTTTGCCGTCTTTTTTAATTCGTCTTGCATCTTTGTATATATTAATTTACCACCCTCTGATTGAAAGGACAATATAATTGTTTCATGACATCCTCCCCCCGCGAAGCGGGGGGTTTCTCTCGGAAACCTCCAAAGGAGGATGACATATCAGAATCCAATTCATCTCCCGGCTTCGCTGTGGGTATTTTTGGGTTCTGTTATAATAGTGCTTAGAGTGGAAACCAATACAGGTAATGCGCAATCTTCTCAACAATTAACCCCTACTCAAACGCAGCGGGTTCAGAAAACAATTGGAGGGCTCGATGAAGAAATTACCAAAAAACCAAAAGTAAGAGGAAGCTGGCTGCAGAATCTGCTTCGCGCAAAATATTTCAAGATAGCAATGACCGTATTTATGATGTTTTTGATATTCGGTACTGCTTTGCTCATTGCTTTCAGAACCGGAGGTCCGGAAAGGCCCGTCTCGGCAGAAAATATCGGAATAATCCCCCAAGCTGCCATTATCTTTCCTGAAGAAGAGGAAGTTGAAGTATCAACCCAGTCTTCCGAAATCGAACCAGAAACCACCCCCACTCCTGCTATATAAAATGGTTAAATTTAGTAAAATTAGCCAATGAAAGGTTTACTTAAAGCAAAATTCATATTTCCTGCAATCTTCATTGGCTCACTCGCCATCTTCCTTGCCCATCTTTCATACACAAAAACAGCACTCTACTCCGACACAAGGTTTTACTATTCATACACCATGTCGTGGGTTAAAGACCACGATATCAGGCTAAATAGCGAACTTTTAACACTTACAGGAACCGAACCATTAACAAACAGTCAAGGTCTGGCAGTAAATACTTTCTGGCCCGGAGTTTCTGTATTTTGGATTCCCGCTTACTGGTTGGCAGATAATTTTGTAAACATAGTCAACATATTTGGTGACTTTCTGGATAATGGCGGGACGAGCATTGTCTATCAAATCCCTCTTGCTATGACAAGTGTCTTCTTCGCTACTTTCGGTTTATATCTAATTTATTCTATTTTAAAAGATTATTTTTCGAAAAAAACTTCACTTTTGGCAACCGTCACTCTCTTTTCTACTACCAATCTCCTTTTCTATATTGCCGTCGAGCCTCTGACGTCTCACGCAATTTCATTTTTTACAGCAGCTTTATTTGTTTATTATTTCACCAAACATAAAAACGACAAGAATTATTATCTTATCCTTGGATTCCTGGTAGGCGTTTCAGGATTAGTGCGTGTTCTTAACTCGTTTCTGATAATCATTCCTATTATTCAAATTATAAGAAACCACCTTAAACCCAACTACGCCAAGGCTGCGTTGGATGGTCTTAAACTTGCACTTGCACTTGCAGCCGGATACTTGATAGGGTTTTCCCCCCAGATTTACGTTTGGAAATTATTTTTTAACGAGTTCATTTTGGGACCTTCCTGGGGTTACGGATTTGATTTTAAAAACCCACACATAATCCACGTCTTATTCAATTCACAAAACGGGCTGTTTACATTAACCCCAATTATATTATTCTCAATCCTGGGAATGATACTCTTCTGGAAGAGAAAAAAAGAGCTTGCTTTCTATGGGTTACTTTACTTTCTTATCCAACTTTTCCTGATATCCTCCTGGGCCGTGTATACACAAGCAGGTTCATACAGCATTCGAATGCTTGTCAATACATATCCATTACTTTCATTCGGTCTTGCTGGAATCATTGATAAATACAAAAACCAGTTTGGAGAAAACAAAACTATTATTACAATCTCATTTCTATCGGTTCTCAATGCAGTTCTAATAATCAGATATCTCCTCCTCTATTGACAAACAAAGCAGGTTAGATTGATAATTTAACTAATGCCTATTGTAAACTGGGTTAAAAATAATAAATTCGTAACGGTAGTTATTATTGTTGTTGCCTACTTCCTGCTTAATCTTGTCAGCAGCTTCTATGGAGCTGGAATAAATAGGCTCAGCATACCAAGCCAGGAAATGAAGTCGGCAGATTTTGAATCCATTGGTTACGCCGAGGACTCAGTTGACATTGGGGTTTCTCGCTCAAACTATATTCCCCCTGCACCCGATTATGCTCCGCAAGTCAACGTAGAAGAAAGGCTCGTCATAGAACAATCAAGTCTTTCGCTTCTTGTCCAAGATGTTGTCGAAACAAAAAAACAAATACTCGATCGTGCCAAGGCTAATGGCGGCTATATGGTTTCTTCCAATGTATCAAATCCCGAAGACGCACCCACGGCAACCTTGGTAATAAGAATCCCCTCAGATAAGCTAGATTCTTCGCTTGAGTATTTCCACTCATTGTCCGTAAAAGTGGTATCTGAAAATCTCTCCGGACGTGACGTTACCGACCAATACGTCGACATCGATGCAAGGCTTAAAACTCTTGAGGCTACTAAAGAAAGGTTCGAGTCAATCCTGGCTCAAGCAATCAAGATTGAAGACATCACCAACTTGACCCAAAGAATATTAAATACTCAAAACCAGATTGATACTTATAAGGGACAGCAGGAATCGCTTAAGCAAAATGCTCAGCTTGCCAAGCTTACGATTTACCTCTCTACGGATGAGCTTGCTCTTCCCTACACACCCAGCGAAACATTCAGACCAAACGTTATCTTTAAACTCGCAGTTCGCTCCCTTATCGGATTCGCGAGAAGCCTTGCAACTTATGTAATATGGATTGGAGTTTACTCGATTATCTGGGTTCCTGCTTTGGGTATCTTTCTAGCCATAAAGAGGTGGAGGAAAAGGAAGATCAGTTAATCTGTTAACCAGTTAATTCACTTTAATCTCCTACAACGCTTCGTGTTAATATAATTTCAATGAGGCAAAAAGAAATCATTCGCTTTTCCCTACTACTTATCTTCGCAATTCTAGTCTTCGGGTTCATTGGTTATTTCACTTATAAAAACGGGTATGTCAGACTAGACAAATCACCGATTATCACAACACCAACACCTCAATTTTATTCGACACTAGTTACACCTTGTGGAGCTGAGAAAACAGATGGGTTAATAAAAATCACATGTGATAAATATCCTTTAGAGTTTGAAATACCAGATACATGGGAATATCTAAGTAATGTATCTGACGCTCAAACAATAAGAGGTTTGCGCACAAATGTATATCCCAATATTAATGACGTCTTCACAAATAGAGAAGGATGTGTAATCTACCTTGGCCCGGGAGGGGGACATGGGCCATCTTCCGATGATCTTACAAATGAGCTTGTAGAAATTGGAGGTGAACCCTTTACCAAACGTGTTTGGTATAAAGACAAAATACCTCTTTTTATCGCATATTTACAAAAAGGAAACAAAATCGGAAATTTTGAAAATCTATGGGTATCATTGCCTAATAATCCCGAAGAGTGTATTAACACTATTAACCAAATCCTCTCCACTTTTGAATTTCTGGAGTAACAGACTTCAACCCTTTCTACTAATTACTTTCTTTGCTGCCTTGATAATATCCCTTGAAGTCATCTTATACTTCTTTAAAAGCTCCTCCGGGGTACCGGATTCGCCGAAAGAGTCCGGCATCCCGATAAACTCCATTGGAACCGAATAGTTTTTAGCTAAAACTTCGGCTACTGCACTTCCCATTCCCCCATTCACCTGATGTTCCTCAACAGTAACAACAGCTCCGCACTTTCTGGCAACATCAACAATCGTCTTTTCATCAATGGGTTTTATCGTGTGATTGTTCACAACAATCGTCCCAACCTCTTCCTTCTCAAGCTCTTTCGCTGCTTTCAAGCACTCATATACTAAAGGCCCACATCCCATGATCGCTACGCGATTGGTGGTTGGTGGTTGGTGATTGGTGGTTGGTGAAACTGAGTCCCAAAGAATCTCCGCTTTTCCGATCTCAAACGGACTATCTTCGGTGGTAAATACAGGAGTTGCTTCTCGGGCAAAACGAATATAGGTAGGTTTTCCGTTTGTTGCAGCCTCAACAACTGCCTTTTTCGTCTCAATACTATCCGCAGGAGCAAGAACGACCATATTGGGAATTACGCGCATTAATGCGATATCCTCCAATGACTGATGCGTCGCCCCGTCGGGACCTACAGAAATACCTGCATGTGCACCCGCAATCTTTACCGGTACGTCATTTAGGGCTACTGTTGTTTTTATCTGCTCCCAGTTGCGACCCGGAGAAAATACAGCATAAGAGCTTATGAAGGGAATTTTCCCGTAGGTCGCCATTCCTGCAGCAACAGTTGCTAAAAGCTGTTCCGCAACTCCAACTTCGACAAATCTGTCGGGAAACTTTTCTTTGAAATACTCACTCCTTGTGGATTCGGTTAAGTCAGCGCACAAAACAACAACATTCTTATCTTTCTCTCCCGCTATCACCAGTCCCTCCCCATACCCATTCCGGGTTGGTACCTTCTCAACGCTTTTCTTGAAAATATCTTTCGATAATTTCGCTTCCTTATTAATCATAGTAACTCAATCATTTCTACCTCTGTCGGACTAGGATTAAAAAAAAGATACATCATGTATCCACCGGCAATCATCAAGGCTATTGATATTATTAAGAAGTTTTTGCTTCTGCGCCTTTCCTCGCCCTTAAATCTAAAATACAGATACTCATCTATGCTTTCCTTTGCGGAAAAAAACCTTTTTATCTTAAGCATTAATATCTTGAAATCGTAAAATTTAATATAGAAAAACATAAATAACCCCGCCCCCATTAGAAAAACCACTGAAAAAAATAATGGTATATATTCAACAATGGAATCCCATACCGCACTAATTAAAACAATCGGCACAATAGTCAACATCAGTACCCAAATAGCTCTTTGTGTTACTTTTGCAAATCCGCCAACTTTTCCCATATAATGATAGTCAATAGCAACTAGGTGTTAGGCACTAGTTTTCAATTTACTTATAAGTACGTTTAGCATTCTCATTACTTCCTGTAAAAGGTCGTAAGCTTTTTGGAAATCTTTCGTTCTTATTAAACCCAATTCCTTAGTTATTAACAACTGAGTTTCTAATTCTGCACCCGACGCAAAAGCAATTTGTAGAAACTTAATATATTCCAGAGTTCTACTTCGAGAATAACCCTCAGCGATATTCGATGGGATTGAAACAGCTGCCCGCCTCATCTGAGAAACCAAACCGTAGACTTCTTCTTTCGGAAATCGCTTTGTAATTTTATATACCGAAAATTGATAAATCGAACGACTTCTGTCAAACCTTCAAGTCCTGGTAAGACCGAATTTTATTCATTTTAATATTCGCTACTCACGAGCCCATAATCAGTCTTTAGCCTATTGCCCAGTCTCCACTGCCTATTGCCTAAATTGTCTCTACTCATGTTCTCCTACAATCTTTCCTCCTAAAGTCCTTAATTCATGCAAAGCCTTTTTAGCCTCTTTGCTACCCGGGGGTTTTCCGTGCCACTCGGGTATATTCTCCATAAATGACACCCCTTTTCCCGGAATTGTGTGAGCAATAATTACCGTCGGTTTTTCATATACCGCTTTTGCATGATTTGCGGCATCAACTATTTCTTCAATATTGTGTCCGTCAATATCCAAAACATGCCAATTAAAAGCTTCGTATTTCTCCTTCAAAGGTTCCAGCGGCATAACATCTTCTGTGTGTCCGTCAATCTGGATGTTATTCCTATCAACAAACGATGTCAGGTTTGAAAGTTTATACTTCCCGGCGAAAAGGACCGCTTCCCAGTGATTCCCCGCATCGTGTTCCCCATCACTCGTCACACAATAAATTCTAAATCTTGAAACTTGCCCTTCCGAAGCCTTGCGCGAAGGAGGGTCCATACGCGCAGCCAGCGCATACCCAGCGGCTTGAGCCAAACCTTCACCTAGTGGACCCGAGGTACTTTCCAAAGCAGGTAGTCTAACCCGCTCCGGATGCCCCTGGAGTTTGGAACCTAACTTTCTTAATGTTTTAAGCTCACTTTTCGGAAAATAACCTGCGTGTGCCATTGCAACATATCGGACAGGGGTTGTATGCCCACAAGATAAAAACAACCTATCCCGCTCCTCCAACATAGGATTTTTCGGATCATGATTAAGAATACTGAAATAAAGGGCTGTGAAAATATCGGCTAACCCCAAGGGTCCCGCAGAATGACCGCTTCCCGCCTCAAGAAGCATTTTTATAATATCCTGGCGTATTACATTAGCTTTCCTTTGTAATTCCTCAACCGTCACAGTTTTCCTTTCTAATCTCGCTTGCCCCGTACAAGCGCTTTTGCGACACCACAGTCGGACGTGGCTGGCACGTTTGACGTGCCGCAAACACGTAGCATTTGGAAGCAAGTAAGTTATGTACTGTGTTCGTGTTGTTTTTAAGTTCCTCTAAATTCATAAGAGTTCTCGCCAAGTAAGCTTGGCTGCGCTCCTCTTGAGACTCTGCTCACCTACGTTCACTACGTCTTAAAAGTCCCATCGGCACAAATCTTACAATCGTCTCCATGGTCAACTTCGTGAAGCATTTTTTCAAACTCCCTTACCGTTGGCAACACTCTCTCTCTGTCTTCAATAACCCTGAACACATCAAGTTCCTCTTTATCAATGTTTAGATTGTTTTTTGCGCATTCAATTATGTTTCTCCAAAAGCTTCCAAACAATATAAAGGGCTTATGGTGGCCGTAATAAAGTTTCGCCAAAACCCAAGCGGTTCCGAATTCGGAAATAGTTCCCGACCCTCCCTTAAACATAATATACATATCAGCATGTTCGAGAAGCTTAAACATTCTTTCAATATAATTCTCCGTCTTTACCTCAACATCAACTATATTTCCCACATATCTTCCCTCAAATCCGGGCGCATCTTTCGGATCAAAAGTAACCGCAATTGTTTCACCACCCGCATCCTCAGCACCTTGCGTTGCAGCAGCCATCACCCCGGGACCTCCTCCATTAACAATCGTGTATCCTTCCTTGGCCAGGAATTTTGCTATCGCATAAGCATCCTTATATACGGGATCGCTTTTTGGAATTGCGGAATCACCAAAGAAGGCAATATTCTTGATTATCTGTCTGTAAACACGTTTCTTGTCTTTCTTCATAGCAAATAGTTAACTAAGTCAATCAAGGTAATCAGTTAATCTTTCCCCCTCTCTACTCGATCAACTTAATCCACTTAGTACACTTGGTCAACTTACCTTACTTATACCCTGCCTTTATAAACTTATCAATATTCTCCTTTAAATTACCCTTGAACAACATCCTCCCCACTGATACCTCGTCGGCGCCTGCTTTTTCTATTTCTTTAATATTATCAACGGTAACTCCCCCATCAACATGAATTTTATAAGGAGTATCATCTCTCACTCGGATCTTATCGAGTTCTTTTACTTTCTTGATAGCTCTTCTGTCAAACTTCTGTCCCCCGAAACCTGCCGGAACGCTCATAACTAAAACAGCATCAAGGTTTGTTAATATTGTTGAATCAAGCTCAGAAACCGGTGTTTCAATATCAATCCCTAGTCCAATTGAAGCTCCAACCTCCTGAACTTTTCCAACAAACTCAACCTGATCACCCATCTCCTCTATGTGGCCAATAATCCGCTCCGCTCCGGCTGATGCACATTTTTCAACCCAATTAATTGGTTCGTTTACCATCAGCTGAAAATCAAGCTTCAAACTAGTGTCCACACCGGACAAAACAATAGGATCTATAGTTTTATTATCCGCAAACTTACCGTCAATAATATCAATCGATACAAAATCTGTTATGCCTTCAACTTGCGCAATCATTTCTTTTAACTCATCGGGGTCATTTGTGAGAATTGAGGGAATTACTTTTATCATTTCTTAACAAATTCTCCATTCTTTGTACTACTATATTACTATTACTTTTACTTCATTCTTTGAATGAAAGACTAATTGGATCACTCGGAGCTTTATTACTATCAAGCCTTTGTCCAACCCTTATAACCTGCTCGACAAGGCGGTTTGCATATCCCCACTCATTATCATACCAGGCAAACACTTTTACTAAGTTACCGCCAACAACTTGGGTCAGGCCCAAGTCAACAATTGCCGACTCATCTCTTCCGATAATGTCAGACGAAACTAAAGGCTCATCAATCACCGCAAGAATTCCTTTGTACAAAGCATTTTCATTCGCCGCCTTTCTAAAAACCTCGCTTACTTCATCCACACTTACACTCTTTTTAAGCACAAACGTAAAATCCGTTATCGAGCCCGTAGCAACCGGAACTCTTAATGCTCTTCCGTCAAAAAGCCCTTTAAGCTCCGGAATCGTTTCGGTTGTTGCTTTGGCGGCACCGGTTGTTGTCGGAATGATATTCTCAGCCGCAGCTCTTGCGCGTCGTAGGTCTTTGTGAGAATTATCCTGAAGCCTCTGGTCATCGGTATAACCGTGAATCGTAGTCATTAAAGCTTTCTCCACTCCAAACGCCGCATGCATTACTGCAGCAACCGGAGCAGCACAATTTGTTGTACAAGACGCGTTAGAAATCACTTCCGCACTCTTGTCAACCTCGTTAACTCCAAGGACATAAGTTCCAACATTTCCACCCTTACTGGGGGCAGAAATTACAACACGTTTAGCTCCTGCTTTTGCGTGCTTTTTTGCGTCTTCCTCGGTCGTAAACCTCCCGGTTGATTCAATAACAACATCAACACCATATTTTCCCCAAGGGATCTTTTCAGGCTCACGTTGAGCTAAAACCGGTATTTTTTTGCTATCAAACTTTAAATAACCAATCAAGGGATCCTTCTCCGTCACACTTCCTGGTTTCTTTATTTCCTCAGTTCTTATTTCTTTCTCAAACTTTCGATACATCGTATCGTAATTTACTAAATGAGCCCAACCATCAACATTCATGCTTCCTGAAGTATTAATAGCCACAATCTCGACCGCACTCGCATGTTTTACAACAGCAACCCTAAAAGCAATCCGGCCAATCCTCCCAAAACCATTTATACCAACCTTTATCATACTTACTATTCGGTACAAGCTTTGCTTATTCCTACTTTTATCATAACTTCAGTTTATCAATGCTTCTATACCTGGTAAAGTACCATGAGCGAGGAATTCTAGCATTGCTCCGCCTCCAACAGAAATCCAATCAAATTTACCTTCCAAGCCCAGAAGCGATATAGCTCTTTGTGTTTCTCCCCCTCCCGCCACTTTAAAAGCAGAAGAATTTGCAACGGCTTTGAACACCCTTTCCGTTCCTTGCATATGCCCCTCTTCTTCGAATTTTCCAATAGGACCGCTTACAACAATTGTTCCCGCCTTTTCTATCTCCCTTTCAAACTTTTCAATTGAATGAATTGTTATATCCTCCTTATCCGGTAGAAGTTTTGCAACAGCCACTTTCCTATCATTCAGCATTGGCCATTTAGCATTTGGCATTTCCCCAATCTTCTCCGGCAATCGTCCTCCAACAAGAATTTTGTCTGCAAATTTGTCAAAGGGTTCAAGATAAGATAATTTATCCTCTTTTATACCACTTATTACCACAATAATGGGCTTTTTTGGATTGTCTAAAACCTTACTTAAATTCCCAATTTCTTCTCTAAAACGCATTCCCACGGCAACTGAATTCTTAGACTTAAGCTGAAGTGGCAACGCCACGACCGACGCGTGTTTTCTATGAGATACTGCAAACGCTTCATTAACATAAACATCCGCTGTCTCTGCCAAATGTAGAGCATAGTGCTTGTCATTATTTTCTTCTCCCGGATTGAAACGTAAGTTTTCCATCATGTTCATGTCAAGATTCTTTCTGAGGTCTTTTGGTAACGACTTGTTTATTAGTTCTTCAAGAAGCTTACTTACCGGCCCTAAACTTAAGTCTTCGACCTTTTTACCCCCAGGCCTTCCTTTATGTCCAATAACGATAATCTTCGCCTTCTTTTCAATTAGATATTTTAGAGTAGGTATTAATACTTGAAGCCTAAAATTACTTGATTCTTCATTTCCTTGTTTCTTCAGTTCTTCATTTTTCAAATCAAGATCAGCCCTCACCAACACCCTTTTCCCCTCAACACCCAAGTCTTCTAATTTAGGAAGTTTCATACTACTTAATTATTCTCTTCTATCCTGGAAATTTCCTCCAGCCTTCTTTCGTGGCGGGCTGTTTTTTCATATTTAGTTTTCAAAAAAGCGGTAACCATCTTTTTCATATCAGTCTCCGTCGTATAATCAGCGGCAATAACTAAAACGTTCATGTCATCATCTTTTCTTCCCGCCCTAACTTGCTCGGCAGATTTGCCAACAGAAGCACGAATTTCGTCAAATTTATTAGCCACCACATCAACACCCACTCCGGAACCGCACAGAAGCACTCCTCTACTCCCAATATTGTCTCTCACCATTAAAGCAACCTTCTCCGCATAAAGAGTGTAGTCATCCGACTTATCCAACTCGTAAGCCCCCATGTCTTCAACGGAATACTTTTTTTCTTTTAGCCACTTCTCCAGTTTCTCTTTAAGTTTGAATCCGCGGTGGTCAGCACCAATATATATTTTCATAATTAATCAGGTACTAGGCATTAGTGAACCAGGGAATAGTAATTTTCATCTAGTACCTATTGCCTACCCACTATTGCCTTATTTACTTAAACCCTTCCGTCAGGTCCAATAATTTCTCTCTTGGATTATCGGCTTTAACAACCCCCGAGGCAACTGCTACTCCAACAGCTCCCAACTCCAAGCTCTTTTTAACGTCCTCTCTTGAATGAATCCCGGCACCCGCTATAAGCGGCAAACCTTTGGCCTTAGAAACTTCGGCCGCTTTTTTTATTATTTCGGGGTGGGCCGTAGCCACCGAAGTTGTTTCGCTACCGACAAGTTCCGGGGGTTCATAAGACACATAATCGGGATATAAAACGGATACTTTTTCCAACTCCTCAATATTGTCTGCAAATATTAAGGTCTTCAGGTTTATCTCTTTGGCTCTCTTAACTGCCAGTTTCAATTTTTCGTAATCCCTAAACTTATTTTCCGAGTGATTGAGAAAGGTGCCGGATGCCCCATCTTCGGAAACGGCCTCGGGAAGTACGGCCCCTGTATGTGCGCCAAATTCCACCGGATCTATGGTTTGGGCCCAAACTTCAAGTTTAGTACTTTGCACAACTTCCTGAATATCCGCGGATTGAACAACAGGAATGACTTTAATCTTTGTTTCAGTCGCAACCTCTTCCAATATCCCGGTAAGTGTTATCGCATTCTCTCCACTCCCCTGTTCATAAGTCTTGAAATTAATAAAAATCATTAGCTTAAAAGTATCACAGGTAGTAAAAGTAGTACAAGTAGTACAAGTAGTACAAGTAGGCTATACTCAATATTAACAAATTCTGAGAAAGCGGGGTGAGCAGCTATAAACATTATCATTTATTCAACTACAACCTGTCCTTACTGTAAAATGTTGAAAAAGTACTTGGATGAAAAGAGTATCAAATATGAAGAAAAATTAGTAGACCAGGATGATGCTGCCAAGGAAGAAATGATGAAAGAATCCGGAGGTTTCTTGGGTATTCCGTTTACGGTTATTACGAAAGATGGTGGAGCAAAAGAAACAGTTGTGGGATTCGACAAGAAAAGAATCAACGACATCCTTCAAATTAACGAATAAGTCACTTACCTTATTTCATATCCAAAGCTAAATGCGGTTTCAAACAACCAGGAATTCAGATATTTGTAAGTGTCTGTTAAGAGCAATAATCCCAGAATTGCAAGAATTATACCCGCAACTGTTGAGATTTTACCGATATGTTTATTTATAAAAGAAAGGTATTTGGGCGCTGCCATTAACGTCAGTGAGACAATTAAAAACGGCAGGGAAATTCCAAGGGAATATACAAAAAGCAAAGTTGCACCACGCACTGCAGTACCGGATACGGCTGCAAGAGCCAAGATTGAACCCAAGATAGCTCCCACACAAGGTGTCCAAGCCGTAGCAAACACAATTCCAACAAAAAACGCTCTCAGTTCCCCTAGCTTATTCACCCATGAAGGAAGCGAAAATTGTCTGGTCTTTGCAAGAAAAGAAAAGTTGAAAAAACCGGCAAACTCAAGTCCTAGAATTAGTATTATTAGTCCCCCGATCCTTTGAATTAAAAAATCATATCTTCTAAAAACCGCTCCAAAGCTAGCAACAGCAGTCCCCAAAAGAACAAAAACAATCGAAAACCCCAGAATATAAAAGAGGCTGGAAACAAGCATCTGCTTTCTAAACTTTGCATATCCCTTTTCTTTTAGGTCCTTAAGAGATACCCCCGTCACATATCCAACGTAAGCCGGAAGAAGCGGTACAACACATGGTGCAAAAAATGACACTAATCCTGCTCCAAAGGCAATTGGTAAATTGATATCAAACATGTTTTGGTTTATTAGTTGATTAGTTTCAGCCAAAGGCTGATCCGCCTCTGGCGGAAATTGGTTAATTAGTTAATTAGAAATCCTTTCAAAACAACATCCTACAAGGTTGTATCATTTATAGCTAAATTATCAATTTAAGAGGTTCTCAGTGATGTTCAGGCACAATTAAAGTCATCAGATACATTATCACTACCCCGATAAACAAAGGTATTAAATATTTCCAGGAGGGGTGTTTCCGTTCCTCTTCTTCTACTTCCGGAAGGAAATCGCTTGCTCCTAAATACAAAAATATCCCGGCAGAGATAGCAAGAAGAAATCCTATCGTTCCGGTTCTATTTTGCGCATAAAAATAAACAAATAGGGCACCCGGGAAAGTAAATGAGGCAGAAAAAAGGTTTGCAGTAAAAGTTTTTCCCTTGCTCCACCCGGCTTTCATCAATAATCCGAAGTCTCCAATCTCGTGGGGTGTTTCGTGTAAAAAGGTTGCCAAGGCAACAACTACTCCAAACATGGGGTCTGCCAAATATGCTGCAGCAATTGCCACTCCGTCAATAAAATTATGCATCGTATCACCGAAAATAACTAAAGGAACTGCGGTCTTAAGCATCGTATGTTTTCTGTCTTCGTGGTGATGAAGGTGCGCAAAGAATTGCTCGAAAAGGAAAGAGCCGAGAAACGCCAGAAGAACTACAAGAAACGCCCCTTCCCCCATTTCATGACTGGCTTCAGGGATAAGATGGAGAATGGACACCGAAAGCAAAACTCCGGCGGCAAAAGGAATAGCATATTTACAAAGTGTACGTCCCCAGCTTTCTTTGAGAATCAATATAACGCCCCCTATAAGGCCGGCAATGCTCCCAAGAAAGGCAAGAAGCAGAATGTTCGTCAAGTCATTCATGTAAATAAAAATGACACCGCCTTATACCACACGGGGGCTTCAATGTTAACTATTTCACCCGTTGATGCCGAAACGGCAATGCTCATTTGCACGGGGTGTTCATAAATATTGAAAAGGTTGAGCAGTTTTTCTCCGTTAACCTTGTACGTAAGCTCCCGCTCCTCCTCAATCAAGTCGATCCCACCCTCAGCAATTCTCGTAATAATTCTAGTCCGGACCAAGCTTTCAACCGCATTATAAGGCAATATCGATACCAACCTGTCGCCACTTTCCGTAGTAACCGACAATTTCGCCGTTTTTGAATCAATGCTAATTGGATAATCCGTAAATGCAACTACTCCCTTTTGTTTTATTGCAAACCTGCCGTCAACAACATTAATCGAAACTTGCTGTAACTCAGGTCTTTCCTCCATTTCGACAATACTGTCTTCCCAGTTGGTCACGTCAATCTCCTTCTCATACTCATCGGCATTCACTACCATACTTATCCTTTCCCCATCCTTCTGCAGTAATATTATTGCGTCTTTCGCGGGCTTCGATTTTGCCGCCTCTTTTACTTCAATGTATAAAGCCTTAGGTATCTCCAAATCCACATCTGTCCCGCTGGATAACACACTCCAAACAAGTTCTCCATCGCTTTTTATCAACAGAAGTTTTGCTGAAACACGGGAGGGGGATAGTAATAGAAAACAAGCTACAATTGTAACCAAAAATAAACTTCTTAGACCTAAAAGGCCTGAGTTTTCTTTATTTGTATTCATAAACATATCTTATTGATAAAGAAAAACAGTTTGTTCACTACTTCCATTCACCCCCATCCTAAAAGGCTGGGTTTCTCTGGAAGTTTGAATAGAAGTGTTACTCTTCTCATTAAATAAAATGATATCATGAAAGCCTCAAAAACACATAAAGAAACTTTACAGTAGTTTTCTAAAAGGATCCTTCAAGAAGTTTTTCCTCGGGTGTATTATCAAAAACCTTTTCCTGGGTAATAAGAATTTTATCGTGATCACTGTAGTCGGTGCTTGACTCAAATTCAATCATCCAACCACCTTTTGCTAAGTTAAGCTTTCCGGTTGAAACTATTGAGAAATCGTCACTCCCTTCCTCACCCTTTGCAATCCATCCCTGATAAAAAGTACCTACTTCGGGATCGGCGATATCAACTAGGGCCGCATGAGTGTATGTTCCATCCTCATATTTTCTTGTAGCAATAGCTGTAGCACCAACTCCTGCGACATCCTTCAACTCAGCCTTATCAACATCTTCGGGAATTTCAAATTTGAATTGTTCTTCCAATTGGTCCTCTACGGAAAGCGTTTCGGGAACTCTTGTTTCCTCCGGTCTAGTAGTTTGCCTCCAATAAATCACGCCGGCAAGGAGAAATAAAATGACACCTCCAATTACTATATCTCTTCTATTCATCGCCCAAAGAATAACAGATAAAATACTATATGTCAACTTTAAGAAGTAGTGAAGTGATTGAGTTAATTAACTGTTCTCCTCTAACTTTCTCCGCAAATATTCCGCACTATTTCCGAATGAAAATTTTTTCATTCGAATCCCGTACAAACGCTCTCGCGACGCCCCGCAGCTGCGGGGGGAGCAAGTAAGTTTTGTACCGGGACCGCGTTTCCAGTCTGATAACTTTTACAAAGTACCAAAAAATAGTGCGGGACCACGTTAGATGGCATTACCTATCTAACTGTGGCCGCAACCAATCATTGAAAACTACTTCCCAGTCCTTGCGTATACACCAAAAAGTGCCAAAACCGCAGCAACCAGCAACCATTGCGTTGAAGCAAGCCAAATATCAGTTCCTAAATATCCTATTGCTGAAAGAATTATGGAAATCAATGCTCCCCCCATAAGAACTTGCGAAGCTAGTTCCGTGTCTTTTTTACTCATGTTTTTATCATTTACCCGCCGATCAATCGCCCTTTGTGCCGTGTATGTAGAATACTGAAAAGGCACAAAGCAAGATTAGGCGGGGGCCCTTTTTCACCTCCTTTCCTCCAGTTTACAATACATACTTCTTCAAAATCCCTCCGGTTATAAATGCAACAAAGGCCGCAAAGCCCCCAACCAAAAGCATCTCTATTCCGGTCTTTATGATACTTTTTCCAATGAATATACCGCGAATCGCACCAACAGTAAAAAGCGCAAAAGCAACAATAATAGCCGATACTTCAAACTTATAATTTGCACCTGATACATAAGGTAAAAGAGGTAGGATCCCTGCCAAGTTAAAGGTAACAAATGTAACTATACCCTGTGCTAACGGCGAACCTTGTCTATCAACTTTATTCCCCCTTATCTTTTCATACTCAATCTCACTTTTTGTTCCCAAATAATTTCCTGAGGCCATTGAAAATCCGTCCGCCAATAGATTTGCAAACCCCAATATTATTACAATGCTGACACTAAATGAAGCACCCGCAGCACCGGCAACCACGGCAAAGGTTGTAATAATTCCGTCATTAGCAGCAAACACCGCATCACGTAGGTAACTTGCTTTCGTCTCAATTGGTACTTTTGCCATCTATTTAAATAGTATCAGAAATACTTTATAATCGGAAAAACCATCTTGAAATAATTTTCTATTCAAACTCTCAGAGAAACCCAGCCTTTTAGGATGGGGTGAATGAGAGGAGTGAACAAACGACGAAAGTGTGACTTGACTAATGATATACATTAAAATATATCTTAACATTTTAGACTAATACCTAAAATCGGAGGGCTCACTACCCTCGGAAGTTTATTTCGCTAATAATGCTTAAGCCGATATGAAAAATATAAAAACACTTTTAATAGTTATTGGTTCTCTTTTTGTAGCTTTTGTCATTGGTTGGTTTTCCCTTTTTAATATTATCCAGCCACCAAATGCTCCTGAAGAACCAAAGCAAGAGGACGCAATACTGTCTCAGACAGAACTGAAAATCGACTACGGAGACAAAAATGTAACCTCCTATCAAGTCTGCCTCCCGGACTCTTATAGCGCTTTTGACTCTTTAAAAAGTGTTGCCGAGAATAACGATATAATCCTAGAAACACAACAATACGACTTTGGAATTTTTGTTAAATCAATTGATGGATATGAAAGTACGGCAGAAATGTCTTGGATCTATTTCGTAAACGGAGAGTCGGGGCAGGTTGCTGCCGACCAACATATTCTTAATGCAGGTGACACTATCGAATGGAAATACATTAAACCGGAATGAAAACCCCAACACACAAAACACCATACACAAAACACATACTATTAATAACACTTTTCCTCATCGCATTCCTCGAGCGAACCGTCTTCGACCTGGGAGCAAACATTGAGTTGGTAACGATGGCAATGATTTTGGCTTCTTGTTGCCTCGGCAGAAAAGAAGCCTTTTGGTTAATCTTGGCAATAATGGCAACAACCGACAGAGTAATTGGAAACACACCGATATTGCTATTCACCTGGAGCGGTTTTTTAATACCGGCTTTTTTTATAAAGGGCGGTTATTTAAAAATAGATCACTATCTTAAACTTAGACTTAAACTGAAAAACATACTTCTACCTAAACTATTAACATTAACCGGCCTTGGACTAACAAGTAATGTTTTTTTCTTCCTTTGGACTAACTTTGGAGTATGGCTTCTGGATTCTTGGGGAATGTATCCCAACACCTTACCGGGTCTTTTGATGTCCTACATTAACGGCTTACCGTTTCTGAAAAATCAGTTTATCAGTAGTCTGATTTTTATTCCCGCAGGGATTGTCGCGATCGAAGCAGCAAAATCTTTACACAAGAAGTACGTTTCTAGTTTTGCAAAACTTTATCGAAAAGTTGCCACCTCCTAAGATTCATTAAAATCATTTTTTCTATAATGTCGGCAGCCTCCTGAGTAACTTTTTCTTTGCTCTTCCCTTTATGTTCGATTGGTTTAAACAATCTTAGATTTATATTTTTTTCCTTCCTGTCAACACAGAAAGGAATAATTGTAAGTCCATATTTCTCGGCCAAGTAGTATGGGCCCGTTGACAAGCTTACATCTTTCCCGAACATTTTTACTCTTACCGCGTGTTTAACCGGGAGCTCGGCGTCTAAAAATAAAACTATTGAACCACCTTTTGATAAAATTGATTCGACCTCCCTCATCGCACCCCCCAAACGAACCATCTCAACACCGTGCGAGGAAAACTTTTTCTTAAAGTATTTGTATGCTGAAACTTTGTATTTTTGATAAAAAGGAATAATAATCTTTCTATTATTATAGAAATCCCCAAATATTTTTACACCCAAAGGGTAAGAGTCCGCGTGAATTGAAACAAAGGCTACTCCCCCAGTTTTAAATGCCCTGTCCAAATATTTTTTATTAATGATGTTAGATTTATATTTAAACTTTCCAAATTTAAGAAAAAGAAAGCTATCGTACCTCTGTCTCACAAGGGACTTAAAAGAAAGATAAGTATAATAAGCTATTTTTACTCGTCTCCAATCAGGATTTATTATCCGATGATTTTTATAACCAATATAAACAGAGGTGGTCATTCAGAATTTTAACACAATAAAAAAGTGGTGTGGTGATTTGTTTTTCGGTCGAAAGATTACTTGCCCTTCCGTAAGTTTAGTGAAGGAGGGTCAATGTTTTTGAGGATTTCGAGTTAGCGCAGAATTTGAAAGAGGAAATAAAAAAACTTTACTCCCAACCTTCTTTAACTATCGCCACACTGCCTATCTAAAACTCTTGAGAGTAAAATTCTTTAATCATATTTTCAAAACTTCCAGGAAAGCGGGGAGCAATACTTCCGATGTCTAAAATAAAAACTCCGCTGACTTTGCCTTCTACAGCCTCAAGTGCCGCCTCAACATTTCTTTTTGCTTCTTCGGGAGTACCGTGCCAATCATTTCCTTCCCATATTTCTCCCATTATTAATTCTTTTTTATTAACCCGTATATTGTAATCGAGTTGATCTATTAATTTCTTTTTCTCCTCTTCATTTCTCGGCGCTCCTATGCCTGGACCAAAACAAGAGTAGCTAGAAAACTCTGGTTTTGGCCATTCGCCTCTGAGGCAAATCTTCCCTTTATAAACAGCGTCTATTTTGGGCTTTATTTCAGCAATTAATTTTAGGCTTCTTGGCCGACCGGGCGTATCAAGATCTAAACTGACATACATTTCACTTGATGGAGAGAAAATTTCTACATCATGTTCCTCGGCAAACTTAGCTGTTTCAACAATAGCTAATTCAAAGTTTTTTAATAAATTAGTATTTTCAATCAATTCCTCAGGCATAATTCTCATCCCAGAAGGACTGGTTCCTTTTCTAGGATAGATAATTTCAGGATTCAGCCAAATTTTAATGCCTCTGTCGTGTGCTCCATCAATATAAGAAGCCATAAATTCTTTTGTTCCAGGGAGCAGACTCAGTTCTCCCTGATCGTCAACCCAATAACCCATTTGAAATGCTAAGGTATTAATTCCAGCTTCCACTGCCTTGTCCAGATCAGCAAAGACCGGCTCCATTATGGATATATCAACCCCTTCCGGAAGAAGACCTTCTGGAAGAAGGCTTTCGGGAATCATTGAAGCACCAATACTGGGCATCCAAACTCCTTTGTAAATTTCTTTGGGAGCAAAAAAGTACTTCCAAACAAAAAATCCTCCTACACCTAGACCAACCAAAATCATTAAAACAATTAAGATTTTTAACTTCATTTTGATATTGAAATATCATCAAGCCTGACATGCCCATCTCCAAATGTTTCTATGCGCAGTTGGCCTGAATTAATAGGTTGGTTATCTTCGTATTCGAAAACTATGACGTCATCAATATAAACTTTGACGTTGCTTCCTGTTTTTTCTGTTTTTAACGTGTACCATTTATCTAACTTGAAATCAAAAGGCTCCAGAGAAATTTCTTCTCTACTCCGCTGGCTGCCTTTCTTTAGGGTAATTTTTCTGTCTCGAATGTCTACTATATAACCTTGTTCAATCTTTGAAAAAAAGTGAAGTCCAAAACCTTCAAGGTTTTCTACCAACTTAAAGTTCAGTTCAGATTGATAATTAGCCCAATCACTACTCCCAAAGTTTGCCCAATCATGCTCAACACCATTGATTTTCTTTCCCGGACAATCAAGAACTTTATCTCCCTGGTCATCGACAATTTTCCAATTATCTTTCTTACTTATACTGGTTTTACCTCCCTCGAAGTCCTCAATAAAATAGTGCGTAACAATATTCTCACACTTTTGAGTTTGGTAACTAAAGCTGTCTGCCGTAAGCTCACTATTATCATCGCAATTCGGGCAGTCTGTTGGACAATCTGAATTCGTTTCGGAACCTTCTTCACACAAAGTGTTGCCACAACAATTATCTTTCATCTCACTTGCAGATTTAAATCCCGACAGAGAAAAACTACATTTAACACTTGTCTCACATGCTTGCGGAGTAATTTTGCTGCAGTTTGCGTAGGTTACGGCAAGAAACACACCGTAACCCACAATTGCCAAAACAGGTAAGAGGATCAGAAGCATAATACCCTTTTTTGTTTTTGACTTCTTTTCAGGTTTCGTGGGTGGAGTTTGTTTAGGAGGTACTAAAGAATTAGCAGGAGGTTTTTGCGGGGCTTGAGAAACATCTTTAACTTCAGGTTTTACTTCTTGAGTAATAGGAACTTGTGGAGTACCACTTTCCATAATTAAATCTTAACATGTTTGGGCGAAGAAATGTCAGCTTGGCCCCACCTGATGCCTGCCCGCCTTTAGAGAGGATGAAGATAAGTAAAGCTTGATTCTCGTTAACACTCGAAAAAAGTAAAGCTTGATTCTCGTTAACACTCGAAAAAAGTAAAGCTTGATTCTCGTTAACACTCGAAAAAAGTAAAGCTTGATTCTCGTTAAC
>Ga0114923_10000389_pt1 | contig 36300 bp, 65 predicted proteins | sample SumtaG_FD_89578 | JGI IMG/M metagenome (GOLD analysis project Ga0114923, IMG submission 89578) | Deep subsurface microbial communities from Indian Ocean to uncover new lineages of life (NeLLi) - Sumatra_00157 metaG | ecosystem: Environmental > Aquatic > Marine > Oceanic > Sediment | place: near... | reverse complement strand
TTATAATAGACCTGTATTAGTTATTTTTTAAAGCTCCTCACATATTCCATACGCCATTTCTGAGATACTAAACCTGTACCCTCACAGAAACCACATTCCTCTCTCGGACCGCCACCAATACCTTTCCATAATACCGGCTCAATCCAAATTGGCCCCCCATGACACATTGGGCATTTACATTTTCTTTTCATAATCATTCCTCGATCTTGAACGTCTTATATTTCCCATAGATAAACATAACATTACACAGCTCACATGCCCACCCAATATTGATATTACCATTACCCGCACCCTTTCGTTGAAATTTTATCTTTTTCATAATAGTCCCACACAGATGTTTCTTGCGGTGTTGTAAATCTTTTAGGGTATAATGATTTTCATATTCGCGTATCTCACCACTCACGGTGACATAACGGCCCATACGTTTCATTGTCATTTTTACCACACCAACTTATTTCTTATCGAATCTTTATACCGAATTCGCGACTTTACTTCCTCAGGAAGTTTATGAATATTATCGACAATTTTCAGTAAATTTTCCCTGGTATAATTCGGCTTTAATTCCTCAGGTACGGCCCCCGACATTAGCCCTAACCAAATATCTCCATCTGTATGAGGCGCAACAAATCTAATTAAATATGTAGGATCTTTATCTAAAAACGGTTCAATTGACACACTTGTTTTAAACCCTAATCCTGTTAATATAGATAATGAATTAAACCTACTATATCGAAAAGATGGTGCATTTGGTTCATATTTCTTTAATATATCATTATAAATCGAACCGATTGTTATCCTAAACTCCACTTGTCTTAAATATTTATTAGGGAGATCATCTTTCGATAATACTTCCTCGTATATTTTATCAATACATTTATAATCCGCCTTAGTAGTAATAAGCACATGATTCCCCGATTTTAACAACTTCCGTAGTACTATAATATAATTATCAACCGATTCAGGAGTTATATCGTGGCTCGTAGGAAACATAACAATACCCTTACGTTTTCTATATTGTTTGTTTATAGCCTTCATATTAGGTTTCATGACCTTCCATTCACTCTCATCCTCAATCCTATGAAAGCGTAAAGCCATACGTTTCGCATAACAATAACTACAGTTATTAGAACACCCATAATAACAGTTCACATTACTCTCGGCCCATTCTTTTGTACCTTTCGTTGTCATTTAATATTCACCATAAATTTTAATTCCATTTTCAAACGCATTTTTTAATCCTAAAGCTAATTCATGTCCAAATGTATCTCCTATACCTTTTAGACTATTTCTAATTAATTTCTCTGTTTTTTCAAATATATAATCTATAATTTCTTTTATATCCATAGTTAATACATCCCCGGATCGCTATAATCCGTTAAATCATTTCTTTTAATTTTTATCTCATCTTCCTGAATTTCTTTTATTTCAATATTACTCTTTAAATTTACACCAACATAAAATTCCTTACGTCTATTTGGTTTCTCAGGTGTAGGAGAACGTATTTGTTTTTTACTAATATTATATTTCTGTAATTCAATTGTTAGTTTAGCCTTAGCGAGAGTAATTTCCGACACATCATTAAACTCCGACCATAACTCCTCACTTGGTATTTTCTCGAATTTATCTTTTACACAATAATCATATAAAAACTTATAGACATCATCCGATTCATATAACCACACATGACGGGTATTTTCCTTTAATTTTTTACGGAAACCATTCCTCTTATACAACCGATTCAAACCCTTTATTGCATAATGAATAATTCCTTGTATCTCCTCAGGATCTCCTAATATATCTTTATAATAATCACGAGTAAGAGTTTTTTGTTCGAATTTATTTCTAAAAGCCCATAGTATAAAACGACCTAAAAAAGCTGTATCACTCGGGTCTTCTAAAGCTGGAATCTTATTCGCATTAAACCAATGTTTCGCATAAGGAGGAAATTTAAATTGTTTACCACCCTTAATCTCTGCAAATAATTCTAAATCACCACCCGTAGCATTCTTAAATACATCGGTATCATATAATTTTCTTTTAGGGGTCTCTCCTGCGGCGTTTAATATCTTAAACTGTAACCATAATGTACCAAACTCGTTTTTAGTCATACGTTTTAACCCCACCATTGAATAGTTATCCTTACCAATAATTCCCATAATAATATTTAATAGTTGAGTTTTACCCGTATCAGGTGGGCCATGACTCATAAACGCTGTTTTTAGCCCATTATTCATAGTCATACAATAGCCTATACCTTCAAATATATCTGACATTAATATTTCACTAAAAGGATTACCAAACCATTTAAATAACGCTTCTTTAAATTTAGGGCAATCATAACGCCCCTCTTTATAATCATGAGGTATAGCATAAAATAATTTTAGGTTTTTAACAATTGCAGAATCAGAATCATGGAAACTTTTTGTAGTAATATCATATAAACCATTTTGAAAACTTATTACCCACGGGTCGGTATAAAAATCATCTTGACTAATTGCCGTGAATTTTTGGATTTTAAGTGTCACATTTTCGAGATATGTTTTATATGTACCTTTAGGATATGGCTCCGCTAAATGAATAATTTCAGATTCAAGAGCATTAATATTTAGACTGTAATGTAATGAGTTTTGCATCATAATTTGCCCCGATTCTTCTAATGTTAAAAGATTAAATTTATCAATAACTTGAGCATAAATAATATCAATTATTTCTTTTGTTGTAGGTTCTGAGTTGCTTGGTTTTACGGGATGGGCAAGACACCAAAGGGTTTGGAAATCCCTTTTCCCTATTATTTGTCGTGCCGCAAGATAATCCTTAAGTTTATTCCTTCCCATAATATCGGCGGTTCCCATTCTTCTTAATAACATAATAAGATCCTCAGAAGGGATATTTTTATCAATAAACTGAAACCAAGACTCTAATGTCTCCCATGTACTTGGAAACGCCTCTAAATTAAGCCCTGGTCGGTTATATATCTCGTTTAAATATCGATGACGTTCATACCAATTTAAGTTATCCATTCAAAACCTCCAATAAATAACTTTAAGAAGAAGCTTTCCTATTATCTAAATACAGTTCAATAGCTTCGGTTAAGAAGTCTTTCATAGATCTCTTTTCCTTAGCAGCTTCTATTTTAACCTTAGTATGAAGTGGCTCATCAAGATTAACTTTCTTTTCATTCATTATATAATTTATTGTTTTTGTTATTTATATAGTTTGTTATTTACCATGTCATAAAAGTCAGAGGATATTTTTTTTACCTTATTATAAACGAGAAATATAACTTAAATAATAAATATATATATTATATATAAAAATATATACTGACAATACTGACAATACTATAATACAATATCACTTGAAAGTAATACTTTATTACAATGTAATCATACTCTAATAATACTAAGTTTTGGTAACTCGATGACTCAAGAAATCAAAATTACCCAGGAAGCTATTGAAACTTTCTTAGAGCGTAATATGGACGCTACTAATCCTATTTTATATAATGAATTTAAACCTGAGACTGACGCTCAAAAAGGTTATATTAGAAAATGTAAGTCTCGGTATCTAAAAAAAAAGGAACGTGAGAAGACACTCGAGTCGAAAAAAATAACTCGAAAACAAAAACGAGAGTTCAAAAAAAAACTCAAAAATATATCTATTCCTGAATTAATAATAAAATTTAGGAATTTTTGCGGGTGGGTTGATAAGGAGGGTAATATACATGAAGGAGAGGCATTTCCCCCTCCTATTGATGAGAAAGGTAATTATTTAGGTATATTAGTGCATGAATTATACGCGTTCCTCTCAATCTGGGAGTATATAATACATGGTATATTATTTAAATGGCCCCGAGGGTTTGGTAAGACATATATCTTTACTTGGTTTATGGAATTTACCCTAAAAGAATTTGCGTGGCCTTGGTTATACCTGAGTTCTACTGCAATATTAAGTGATGTTGCTTTTTGGATATTTAAATGGGCGGTACGTAATAACCTCTTACCTACAGCCACGGCATTCCAAGGTTCTAAGAAACAAACATATCGAGGATTTGACCTACAAAACGGGGCAATGTTCCGTATTTATGACTACATGACTGAAGACATGGTCGGGCAGCATAAATGGTATATTGCTATGGATGATATTGTCAAGCGTAAATGGGAAAACAAACCGAGTGAGAACCGGAACGCTAAGAGGCAATGGAATTATTCTATAGCTCATATTAGAAGGAAGGGGCTAATGATATGCGGTACCCGTAAATTTCAAGGTGATTTACTTGAATATTTAGAAAATATTTTAATACCAAAAGGATTATATGTTGAGGTTAAAACTCCCTATTTAATGGAAGGTGTATTCCCTGATTGGAAAGCTGTTATTGGTGATGATGGGTTTGAGGTCATGTGGGTACCGGAATTATATACGTGGGATGAGATTGAAGAGCATAAATACTATAATGAAGATGAGGATGTTGATCCTTATTTAGCATTTATGGCTGAAATGATGCAAGACCCAAGGCCGAGAGTAGGCGGTCTATGTGAAGAGGGCGATATCGAATTAATGGGCAGGCCAAGCCTACGCTCCGTTCAAATGGTTGGTATTGGTGTTGATGTATCTTGGTCAGAAGGAGAGACGGCGGATCATGTTGGTATAGTAGATTGCTCGATGTTTCCTCATTTAGTTAAAAAGAATGAGAATGATCGAGGGCGTTTAATACCTAATTTTTGTTTCCTACGGGCATCAATAGGGCGTTTCCCTTTTAGAAGTAAGAAGAATAGAGATGGTAAAGAGGTCTATGGTATTATAGAGCTTATTACTATGCATTGGATATATTTAGAGCGTTATTACCCTCATGTACCTAAGATTGTTGCCATTGAGCGTAATAATGGGGGTATTGCGGTAATAGAGCAGGCTCGACATGACCAATTACCCTGGGCTTATAATATCTGTGAAGATCATACCGCGGGTTATATGAGACGTAAGAAAGCGAACCCTGATACCCCTGTTAAGTTAGGAATAACACATTTAAAGGATAAAACGGCTCGAATATTTGGGGAATTACAAAATGGTATCAAAAAAGGTTTTATTAAGTTTTTAATAAGTTTATGGGGTCATGATTTTATAGGAGAACTTACTACTTTTCCTAAAGGAAGGTATGATGATGGGGCGGATGCGGGCGGTATGATAAAAGATGAGCTTAAGAGGCGTTTTAGTAGAACAAAACCTAATGATGTTATTGAAATTGTACAGGAAGGTATTAAAGAAGCTATTTTTAAGAAACAATCAGAGGCTATTAGGCAGGAATTATACGAGCCTTGGAAGAGTGATCGTGGGAGGCGGTTCTAATGGATTCTGAAGATATTATTATAAACGTTAATAAAGAGGATATTAATACGATTGAGAAATATACCGAAGTTTTTGGGGATATTTATTGGAAAATGATGTCATATGGTCAATGTTTTATTACTTCTCATGATTTTAGTAAAGAGGAGTTAGGTAAGTTGTTTGGGGGTATTAAAGTATGATTGAGAGTGAGATAATCGCGGAATTGCTTCCTCATGGTATTGTTCAATATTATGATGGGAATAGGTGGGTTAATATTATAAATAAATCGAGTTGTAAAAAGAATAATTGTGAGGGGTGTAAATATGAAAGTGGTTCTTAAAAGAATAATAAAAGAAAATGATATTGTTAAAATAGAAAATGGGCATATATTCTATTATGATGATGAGTATTACGGGGTTGATGATATTCATATAACAAAAGAAAATATAACACTTATTCGTGAAATTGGTGAAATAGAGATTGATTTAATTGAAATTCCTGTTTTGAAAATTAAAATAGGGCCTGATACAATTGAATATCAAATGAGGTTTGGCTCTAATGAACGGCTTACTAAGTAAGAACGTTATCATAACGTCAATGGAGTTAGGAGGTATCGGGTGGTTTACCTCAATACTTAGTGAAATTCATAAATATATGTTTGGTCATGAAATACCGTGGCGCTATGAGATTTCACGATTCGAAGCAACTCGAGCACGTAGACCATTACCTAAGGGTTGGTGTACCGTATGGAATGCCTTACCTTCTGATTTGGTAAAGCGCAAATTTGATAAAGTTTTAGGATTACAAAAGAACTTACAAGATGCCTACTATGCGCATTTCCTCTATAAATACCATTATGATAAGACGTATGAATGGATGTTAGATAATCAACCGTGGTATTTTAATACTGTAAAAAATAATTGGTTCAGGTTAGAACGGCCAATTAAATCAGAGAAATATAAGAAATTTAACTTAGATGATTTGAATACGTTTACAGTTGAGACGTTTACTAAGGTATTAGATTTCTTGGATTTTCCTAAGGAAGGAAGACCTTTTATAATCCCTGTAAAAGCGTATAGAAATTGGGAGAGTTATAGTAATATAACACATGGGAAAGAACATGAAGTAAGTGATAATTTAAAAAGAATTAATGAACTATATTTGAGTGATGTGAGATTAAATGGGAGTTAAGTTTCATAAGGAAGAGAAGTTGGTACGTGTAGGAGGTAATTTCTTACCTACGGCTAAGATACGCCCTTCAGAGCGACAAGAAATATATGAGGATATGTTAAGGGTTGAGAAGCGATTCTCTAAGGAAATATATCGACAAAAAGACCGAGATGATTATCTTTTTAGAGGATAAAGAGAAGTTAGAGATTGCTCGAGATATTGAGGTTCTCGAGAGTATATTGAATGATAAAGGATTAAAAGTAATAATAAAATATCAAAATGATAAGGAGGAAAAAGAAGATGATGGATGATCTAATGATAACGCTTATATTTATAGGGGGTTTTTGTATCCTCTGTTTAGGGGCGTTTATATGGTATATATTTAAACAATTTTATAATAATATGAGGGATTGGAAGAATGGAAGATGATTTGATAATCAATCCTACGTTTCATTTAATAAAGAGTAGGGATGAGATTTATGATGATAAATATATGGAATATCGTAATAAATGGGAGCAATACCCTAAGAACTTTATTGTAAGCGATTTCCCCATACATTTGGATATTGAATTGAATACTACATGTAATTTGAAGTGTCCTATGTGTTTTCAAACTACGGGCTTGGTACCTCAGATTGAAATGAGTAAGCTTGTAAGAGATCTCATAATGTCTGAAATTGAAAGAGAGAGAGGAGGTTATTCAATTAAACTTAATTATCGTGGTGAACCTTTATGCTCTACTCATTTACTTGAAGCAATATGTATCGCAAAAAGTAAAGGAATTTTAGAGGTTATGATTAATACTAACGGAACTCTAATGAATATCGAATTTGCCAAGGGTTTTATTGAAAACGGGCTTGATTTAGTGATTATTACGGTTGATGGGATGACGCAAGATGTCTACGGGAAGATACGTGTAGGAGGTAAATTATCTGATGTTATAAAGAACGTGGTGGCACTTCAAACCCTAAAGAAACTAAAGAAAGCTAAGAAACCACTTGTTAGAATTCAAACAGTTATTCAGGAGGGTAATAAACATCAAATCGAGGAAATTAAAAGATATTGGTTAGAAATAGCGGATGAGGTTTCAATTGTAGATATTAAGGATACAAGCGGGCAAGAAGTAGATGATACTCCTTTACCTGAATGGTGGTGTGCTCAATTATGGCAACGATTATTTATACTTGCGGATGGTGATGTTGTACCATGTTGCAGGGCGTTAATCGATGGGCATAAGAAGTTGTATGTATTGGGTAATGTGAAACATGAGAGCTTAAAAAGGATGTGGCAGGGGCCAAAAATGAGGTTATTGAGGGAGAATCATAAGAGCGGGCATTCTCATTTAGTTAGGATGTGTCAGCGGTGTGGTATTAGGAAGGAAGTGATTAAGCAAAATGGTTAAATTAAAAATAATATTAGAAGAAGATTTTGGCCCACTTAGTATGGTTCAATGGGAGGAAGTAATTAAACTTACAGAAGAATTAGCTCAAACATTTAAAAAGTTTACAGATGAGAGTATAGGTATTATTAATTTTACGGGTGAATAATATGAAAATAGCGATATTTGGTGGTACGGGCTCAATAGGAACCGTTATAGCCGAAGTTATGCTCGAGGAAAAAGATAATACGCTTATATTAGTGTCTAATAATGAACAGGAGTTATGGGAATCACGTAATCATTTTGATAATAATGAGAGAATCAAATGGGTATTCTGTGATATTAGGGATTCTAAAGAGGTTAGTAAATTATTTGGGTATGTTAAAATCGATATTGTATTTAATTGTGCTGCGTTAAAACATTTAGGTTTTTGTGAACAATTTCCTGTAAATGCTATTAAAACCAATATATTAGGACTTGAGAATTTACTTTATCATGCGAATAGAGGCTTAGTTAGTAAGTTTATTCAAATATCCACGGATAAGGCGGTTGAGCCTACAAGTGTAATGGGGGCAAGTAAATTAATAGGGGAGCGATTATGTCGTGAATGGAATAGATTATTCTTTAAAGTGTCATGTGTTCGGTTTGGTAATGTATGGAAATCAAGAGGTTCATTATATCATAAAGTTAAACATGATTTAGAAATGAAAGAGGAGGTGTATCTTACTGATAATAAAATGCGGCGTTATTTTATCGATAAGGAGGGCGTGGGCAAGTTTATTAAGCGTGTATTGGTCGATATGGTGGGTGGTGAGATATTTATACCAAAATTGGTGGAAAGTAGGATTATTGATGTTATTCATGCTAATTTTGGGAGCGATGTTAATATTAAGGAAGTAGGTCGCCATCCTAATGAGAAATTACATGAAAAATTATTTAGTGAATATGAACAAGTTGAGGAGTGTGAAAAGTATTGGAAGATAAACCAAAAGTCTTAGTTTTTATGAAACCGGGTTATGAGGATATAGAAGCCTTTATACGGAATAATTTCATATACCAAATTTATAGGGGTACAGGGGCTAATCCTTTACCTCCTTTAAGTTATTCCGCGGAAAATTTGGAAATTATGCTTCCCAAGAAGGATGTTGATCCATTTGGGAGGGTGTATGATACTTCATATCCTTTCAAACCTAATTGGATTATTAGTTTCTTAGCTCCGTGGAAAATACCCTGGGGTATTTTGAAATGTGCCAGTAAAGGAGCAATTAACTTCCACCCCGCGCCACCTACATATCCAGGTATAGGAGGATATAATTATGCGATTTGGAATGAAGATCGGGGATATGCGGTGATGGTGCATTATATGGATGAGGAAATAGATTCGGGTAAAGTTATTGATGTGAAATGGTTTGATTTGAATGAAAATGATACGGTTTTAACTCTAAAGAATAAGGCAATAACTCATTTAAAATGGTTATTTTATGATATTATGGCTCGTATATTACGGGGACATCCTATTGAACAGATAATACAGCATGAGAAGTGGGGTGATTATAAATCTCGGGTGATGTTTCAGGCATTTTGCGAAATAAATCCGGGTTCTTTATTTTTACCTATGAGTGAGCTTGATATTGTAGGGATTGAAAGGAAATTACGATCAACGTATTTCAAGGGGGCAAAAGACGGGCCTTATATTAATGTAAATGGGATTAAATGGAGGTTGATACCTGACCATGATCTTACCTAAAAATAAATATGGAAATCTAATCTATTGTAAATTCTTTAATCCTTCTAATAAAAATATATGTGAGTTTGATTCATATACTCATAATGGTTTTTTAGATTGTGATGAGAAGGGTTATTGTATTTATAATAAAAGAAATAATTTATGGTATCGTGAAGGGAAGTGGGTGCCTTTATTATGACCTCTAACGAAGCGAAGGCATTACGTAAGGAAAGTAAGAATATCATTATTTCACGGGCCGAATATACCGTACTTTCTGTATGGTATTGGAAGTGGTATTTAAAGAATAAAGAAAAGAAATAGTTATTTTCTATGTTTTTTACATAAACCTATTGAAACGTAAGGACCTCGAGGCTCGTAATAATTAGTTAGATTATTACATTTTGAAACCGAACATCGTTTTTCCTTTAAAACGTCTCTTGGTGGCATTTTGAACATTTTTATTTACCTTGTTGTTTTTTTTTAATTTTGAAATCTTCATTATTTAGATAAAAATAACACTCATGACATTCCATATTTGGTGGGCATTCTGAATCAGCATTCCAAAAAGTTTCTATTCTACATTTTATTGTTTCATAATTAGTTGTACTTGCCATTTTTTATTTCCACCTTTTTAATTCATTAATCATCTTCTAAATCTTCTAACACTTTAATTTTAAAAGATTTAAAAGTTTCTTTTTCTGTATTGGTTGTTCTTCCATCTTCAAAATCCATATCAAAATATTCTTTAGTTATAACAGTTCGAGAATTCTTTATTTTGAATAACCTAACCCAGTAATAAGTATTAGCGAAGATCCACACTTTTATTTCATTATCTATAATTGATTCTTTTTCTTCAAATTCAATATTATTTTCTATTAAGAATTTTCTTACTTTACTATATATATTATTTTGTGCTGTCATAATTATAATAAATCAACGTTCATATTTAAATGTTATGATAACTATACTAATATTTATAAACAAACATGACCACTATATTTAAAACCCTATTTCATACCCCATACTCATGAGGATACTGTTTATAAATATCGATAATAAATACGGGTTCTCCCAGAACATGGCGAAGATACTCGGCGATGATAAGACGGGAAGTCATACCGTATATTTTGCGGGTTGTTTGCAAACTATTATAGACTATTTAAACTCAAAAGAAAATCCTCGGGGTACGGAATACTTTTCAGTACGAGGTAATCCTTTTTCTCTTTATGAATTCTTAAAACATCACAACTTATCTGATGATAAGTTAGATATGATTTTTGTAGAACAATCAATGTTTTATTTTGATAAGGGCTCAGAAGATAAGTTAATGGGTTGGAAAGGGGAGCGTATAGAAACTCCTGTGGTATATTACCATCGAGACCTATGGAATGAGTGTTTTATGAGAGAACCGGATTTACTTTTATACCGATTTCATAACCAACAAACCTCATTAAAATATATTGACCGTCAGATTTGGTGGGCAACTAAATATAAAATGGCGTTTAGAAATGCCGTTGATCCTAAATTATTCAAACATGATCAAGAAAAGGAATTTAAAGGACTTAATTTTATAGGTACTCAGAGACCCTTAGAACAATATCTAAAGGATGATTATGTACAACATGAATATTATATTGATACCTTTAATGTCGTAGAATATGCGAAAGAATATGATCTTATAGCTGTACATGATTATTATAAAATGAAGTTTAATGAATACCGTAGTATTTTAGAACGGTGTGAATCTATATTATTTATACCTGGTAAGCGGGCATACCACTCCCGGAGATTGTATGAGGCCGCGGCAACTAAATCTATGATTGTTATGTATGTACCAAATGACCAAGCAAGAAAGATATATAACCAAATGGGTTTAATTCACGGGAATAATTGTGTAATGTTCTCCGATTTAGCCAAATTGAAAAATATTTATATCCTCTATAAGAATAAGAGGAAAAAGATTGTACAACGAGCCTATGAATGGGTTCATAATGCCCACACTTATGAGGTACGGGCAACACAGTTAGAAAAGGTTTTGGTTCAATTCCTTAAAAATTGGGAAAGAGACCATGAAATTATAGACGAGATTGAGGTTACCGTGAAATAGCGAAGATTGATCGTATTGTTGAGGATATGGTTGGAGTTAATACTCCAAGTACGGCACTTGCGGTTGCTTCTAAAACTGAGGTTCAAATAGCTTCTAATAAAGCGATAAAAGCCCTGAGAGAAATTAGGGCTATGATTCAGAGCGGGAGTATAACACGCCCGAATACAACTGATTTTAAGAAATATTATGCCCCTACGGATGATTTATGGGGTACACCAACAGGGCAAGATCAAGGTCGTGGGTTTCATAACCTTATAGATTATGAGTTCTTAATGGATAAGCGTGTAGGGTGGGGGGACTTCCTTACTCGGCAAATATCGGCAATAGCTATTAGAAACCAAATTGAGTATATTGATATTAATACGGGGCGAACAACCCGAAATGAAACCACCAAGGATATAGAAAGGTGGATGTTGCGTACTAATTTCCTTAATTTCTTCGAAGCTGAGCTTGCGTTTGAGCGAGGTTTTGGTACCGCATTTTTAGTGTATTATTGGAAGAAACAATTACAAAAAGAAGACTTTTCAAAATTACCACCTAATAAACCTCCCGTAGCATTTGGGGCATTTCCACCTACTATATTATATCCTCAAAATTTAACGGAAACGGGTAAATTGGATTATGACAAAGAGGTATGGAGTTTTCATGGGGGTTTATTTAATCAATCAGATATTCATAGGGATCGGGTTCATGTGTTATGTACGCGTGAGGTACCGGATGATTGGTTAGGAAGGAGTATATTTGATCCTATATGGTTGGCAGGTATGGCATACCTTCAAATATTACAAGGTGGTGTTAAACATTTAGCTAAATGGGGTAATATGATTACTACATTTAGAATGCAAGATGAGCATCCTGACAAAAAGAAATATTTAGAATATTTAGAGTTAGTAGAAACCTTCAAACAAAATTATACGTTTGTATTAGCTCAAGGGGAGCAAGTTGAGGTTCTTGATACCGGTTTGAGTAATGGTTTATTAGAATTTGCGGATTTTGTTAAAGAAGATATATCTTCAGGAGGGGGTATTAGTTTAAATAGATTATTTGGTCGTTCGGAAAGTGGTGGCATAGGTGATGGGAGTGCTATTACTTCAGAAAGAGCGGATTTACAAACTGTTGCGAACATACAACATGATATATCATTCCCATTATGGAAGATATTAAAACGGTGGTTTGATGTCGAGGATTTACGCCCTCAGTTTAAGTTAGAAATGACTAAAACTAAAATGGGGCAACTACAAGAGGAAGCCGCTGAAATTCAAAATGATATGTTAAAAGAACAATTTAAAATAATAAAAATGCAGCGACAGATGTTAAAAGAACAAAAGGATAAAGGTCTGCATTTAGACGAGCCTGATGAGGCTTTAGTAGGAACTGCGGGGGAAAATAATGGTGATTTTGTAGTTAGGAATTTAAATACGGAATTACCAAGATTAATATTTAATACCAATATCAAGATAAAGGGGGCTAAATACTAATGAGTGAATATTGTGATGATTTTAAAGCCCAAATAATAAAACATATTATAGGGGCATATTCGGGTTTTGTCACCCGTAATTGTACGTGTGTTGAGGAACATGATCATGATTTAACTAAAAATCCGTGGGAAATTGAAATTAAGTTTGATAATGATCACCCTAAATGGATTAGAATAAGAATAGAAATTGAGGATGTGGTGGAAGAATGAGACATATGTGCCAATGCCCAAAATGTAAAAGATATTTACCACCTACTCAAGCGTTTTGTAGTAGTTGTAATTGTAAACTTGATTTTATAGAGGTTAGTGAGGGGAATAGGCGAAAATGAAGGGTTGAGTAGTATATTTGAGGAAGTAATCACTCTTATTGAAGATCAAGTTTCCGCAGGATTAGGGGGGCAAGCGCTTCCAACTAATATCACCTCATTAATAAATCAGATTAAACAAACAGGCCAGGCGCCGTTTAATTTAGCTAATCCTACATCAGGTCAATCAATACCCGGTGCATTAGTTTCTGGTGGTACGGATGTACCTATGATACCTATTGGCTCCTCAAATGTACGAGGGGCGGGAGTATTTAAAAATGAATTAATAGTTCAATTTCATACTGACGGTCCGCAAAAGACATATAGGTACCAATTTGCTTCACCTTCAAAAGCGTTTAACGCATGGCAATCATTAGTAGATGCAAACTCCGCAGGTCGATGGATTTGGAAGGAAATGAGGGGTAAACAATTAGGCCCCGTATGGCCGGGAAATAATCCTAAAATTAAGACTCCAGGAGGTACATCTGCATCTATTGTACCGTATGATGTGAGTGGGAGAACACCCCTTAGTAAAGTAGCTAATTTTGATAAACTTACGGAACAAATGAGAAAGTTTAAAATTGAAACTAAAAAACCTCCAACCTCGGCAGAACCATTTACATTAGAAGAGATACGTCAAACTCAGAGGAAGACAGCATTTAAAGAACTTAGTAAGGGTTTACCGAGATTTGTGTCATTAGAAGGTATTAAAAGACAATTAAAGAGGTTTTTACCATGAAAGGAAGGTTAGTGAATTTTGAGTTAGATTTTGCTCACATGGAAGGCGTACTTACACGGGCGGGGGAATTTGTATATTCTGACGGTTCTCATTTTAAAGATTGGGATAACCTAAAAGAAGTATTTGCTACTAAAGATTATCTTCCTATATATGGCTCTAGGGCTACGGATTCACACACTAAAGGAAAGGATCGTTTCCTCGGTTTTGGGTATAATTGGAGTTTTAATGAGAAAGATAAATTAGTAAATTGGAATGGATTATTATTTGAAGAAATAGAGGGTTTAACTGACTTAGACAATCCTACGAAACAAGAATTTGATGTTTCCTTGGGTTTTATTGATGCTACTCCTGACGAGAGCATCCAAACGATAACCAAGCTTGACCATATTGGTATGAGTTTAAACAACCTCGAGAGGGGCAGGTGTAGAACTGCAAATGGGACGGCTTGTTATGGAAAAATAAAAACTGATTTTCAAGAGATCGAGATACCAAAAAAACTTGAGAATTATTTTATAGATTTCTTAAACACGCGTACAAATAGGCTTGAAAGCCCGCGTGATCATAAAAATAAAAAGGTCGATACTAAGACGAAAAAAAACGAAAAAAAAGAAAAAGACCAAAAAGAAATTACTGAAGATTCAGAAGCAGAAGGATACCCTGATAATATTGGCTCACACTCCGATAAAAAGGATGTAGTTCAAAAATCTGGGGAATCATCATTTATGCTTGATTGTCAAAAATACGGAACTTATAGTAAAGCGGTATGCGGTACGGCATGGCAAGCATTAAATAACGTTCCAAGTGCACCTGATAAAGGAGAGAATAGTCAAAATCCTCGAACCAACAAAAACACTGGTGGTGGAAATGATTTCGAAGATGCTGTTAATTCTTTAGAAGCTACAATGGATAAACGTATGTCTACAATGGAGGCTGTTTTGCTTAAATTCGGGGAAATATTACCTAATTTATCAGAATTGTCAAAATCTCAAGATATGCAAAAAGCTCAAGAAATTGTTAACATGAAAACCGATTTAGTAGATTGGGATTATTGTGATGATTTTATTGAAACTTTAGAAACCTATGACGATGTAAAGAGATTTCATATAGGGGCTAAAGGTAATAAAGCCACTAAAAGAAAGATCGCTAAAGACATGGAAGATATCGGGGAATATAACACTTCTCAATTACTTGGGAAAAAGAAACAAGATAAAACCGATTTCGAAGATAATATGACCCAAGCTATGGATTTTGCCCGTAATCGATTTTACCCTGAGAAGGTGCCTATTAAATAATGGCGACATTAGCGGCAAGTTTAAAATCAATTACTAATTCCGTATGGAATCGTAGAATTGTAGGTAATGAGGAAGATGTAAAGGCGAATGGGTCTGATTTATTCCTAACAGCAGGGGTCACCAAGTTCGGTGAGGGTAATCTATTTGATGTAGATTTATGCGGTGAAGACGAGCAACTTTCGGGGATAATTGTAGGTCAAGCAGATGACGCAACCGATTTAGATAAGGACTCTGATGATACTTTTGCAGATAATGTAAATCTTAAGATGGGGGTACCAATTCCGGGCGAAGAGATGTATTTGACGGCTAAAGTGGCAACTGCGATCACTTATGGTGTAACGGTTCAATGTGACGGGGGTTTCTTCGAAGATACTGATTTCACGGCAAATGAATCCGCGGCAAATGTTCCTTATGCCGGTTCAATGTTAATGCAATCAATTGAGGCACGATCCGCAGTTTCAGGTTTGACGGGTATTTTCCTTGCCAAACGGGTGTAAATTATGGGTACTTATACTATATTACAACCAAGGCAAGTAGAACAAATCGAAAAATCTCTACAATTTGAAAGTTTTTACCGAACATGGGGTTATTCCTATTTAGCAGGACATGGGCTAATTGATCCTGTTGGGGAAGGGCTTTCACAAGTAGAGAGTACTGTTTTCAATAAAATGAAACCAGGTCGTATCTCATTTGGTACTCAAAATTTACCTGATGGAGTGGCTAAACTAACAACTGTAGACACGAAAATCGCAATAATCGGAACTAAGATTATTATAAACAAACAACACGTTGATGCATGGCTTAATAACACTTCGGGTATAGCTTCGGGTACAACCTTACCAACGCAAATGATTGCTGAGCAAATTCAGACATTATTCAATCAAGTTGATGCATTTATCTTTTGGGGTGATGCATATAGAACAGATTTGAATGTGTCTCGTGATCAAGAACCTTGGAGAGGTGCGGGAGAATTTACCGGAATGTTTAATGCTTTTACTTCTAAGGGAGCGGGAGCTGGTTCTGATAATAACACATCTGCGGCAGGGGATTATGTTGCGACAGTAGATTCATTTATCGTTAGTTTGAAGGAGAATGGTTGGGATGCTGATCAATATTTCATATTTAGTGATCCATTAACTTGGCAGGCGGCAGGGAAGTCTAATAACTTCTCAAGTACCACACTAACAACTGAAAGGGATCGAGTTATTCAGAGACCAGATGTAGCAAAATGGATTATGACACCTAATGCATACGATGGTACAAATTCAAGGTTTATAGTTACATCTCCTATGAGTTCAATGGGCGCAAAACCACGAGCATCAAGAACTAAACCTTATAGATTACTCGAAGGTTATAAGTTTAGGGTATTCCCACTATTCGGTGGGGGTATGGACGCAAACATGAACTTCCAAATAGCGATTTTATGGTCTGGGCACTTAGAGAAAACACACGACACAGCACTTTTTCGGTCAGGAAATCTTACAGTTTAATTCATAAATCTTTATAATTGGGGGTTTATGGCTTACAAGGCGGTGGGAACCGCTATAATTCTTTTTAAATATCTTATAATAGTACTGTATTACACAAAAATGTAAAGAAGAGGTAAAAATTATGGCAAAAAAAAAGGTTGCGTCAAGAAGAAAAACTAATCAATTTAGGAAGAGAACATCGGGGGGTACAGCAAAAAAAGTAACACGTACTCAACATAAAAGAACAAAAAAAACTTTTAATCCTCCTAAAAAACGTAAGAGGCGATAAAAAATATGACAGATTTTATAATAGCTCAAGCAGAAAGGGGCTGGCGTAGGATAACCCAAGAACATTTTGAGATTCATGCAGGGGATCATTTTGAGGCTTCTCTCGTAGATGAGACTATGAATGATGGGGAAGTAATTCTATTTGCATTTAAAACCCCTAATACTGATAAATATATTCACATGCTTACAGTATTCTCTGCGAAGGTTGCGGGACATATTGAAATATTAGAAGCGGGTACATGGTCACGTGCGCAAACATCAGTTGTGAATATATTTAATAATAATAGGAATGCTGATAATTTAAGTGGATTATTACAAGATGCATCTCAAACAGCATTTAATCAAGGAAGTTCTCTATTAGGTTCATTGGCAGCATTACAATCCCTTGCGGGTACATCAACCATATTTCAGGACTATATTATGGCAGCGGGGGCTTCACGTGGCGGGATAAGACGTGAGGCGGATGAGAGGGTATTAAAAAAAGATTCTACATACGTAATCCGGTTTACAGCAGATGGGGCTTCTAATGGTGGTTTTTTATCGCTTAAATGGTATGAACATAAAATAATAGATTAGGTGATCGTAATTGAATATTTTATTTGTAGGTTCAGGATATATTAATTCCACATCGGTTCAATTATCAAGGTGTATTGCGGCTAATCCTGAAATAAAACATGCGGGGTTTATAGATTCATTTCAGCATATTATAACCCATTTTAAAAAGAAAGATGGTAGAATATTAGAAAAGTTTTACGAACAAAAACAGGTTATAGACCTTAGTTTCTTTTTTAGCCCATTTCCGTTTAAAATTGACGAGTTTTTCGATGTTATCTTTATTGAACAAAATGGGTTTAAATTTAAAAATGATATTTTAGATGTTGATGTTATTTATTACCACCGTGATATTCCTAATGATTTATTCATGGAAGATATGGATATATTGTTATACCGTTTTAAAAAACATGAACGCAAAATTGCCCGTGAATATCCAAAATTATGGGGTAATGGTATTACTAAACAACGCTTTCTTAATGGGGTTGAGATGAGAGCATTTGATTATACTAAAGAACGTATTCATAAAGGTATTAATTGGATTGGGTGGAAAAACACATGGAAATATTATTGGGATCGTCCTTCTCAGAAAGCCTATTATTTACACGTGAGAGGTATTGTAAATTTTGCTCGTAAACATAATTTAGTTAAATATCATGAACATGGCATACCTTATCCTGAATATAAGGATATTTTAGAGCAATCGGAGGCGGTACTTATCATTCCTGGTACGGAGGCGTATGTCACCCGTAAAATATATGAGGCGGCTTCCTCTAAGACTATGATTGTCTTATATGTACAAAATGATGAGGGGGAGCAAATCTATAATGAAATGGGTTTAGTTCATGAAGTAAATTGTCTTATGTTTCATTCAAATGAGGAATTAAGGAAATTAAAGAAAAAATATCGAACTTACAATCGAAAGTTAATTACCCAAAATGCGTATAATTGGGTAAAAGAAAATCATACTTGGGATTTACGAGCCAAGGAATTAATTGAAATATACAAAAATTATAAATTAAAAAAAGAAGAGGTTGAGAAATGCCAAATTATAACAAGAAAGAATTAGCAATATTAAAACAAGCGGAACAAAAGTATATGGAAGCTAATCAATTAGAGAAGATTAAACGTACACCGGGTTTAACAAAAGAGATTATTATGCTTGCCCATGATCGTTATGAATTGATAACCACACCAGCGGAACATAATATTATGAGGGCAATCTCTAAGAAATGTGGGAAACCTATGGAATCTCCGGAAGATAAAGTAATTCGTGAAGATATTGAAGTTAAAGTTAAACGAAAAAGGGCTAAGAAGGATATGAAAGCGGCGATTAAGAAAAAATACGAGGAAGAAATGAAAAAGGAGATGGAATATTACGGGGTCATTGAGGGAAAGAAAACTTCTATTGAGGAACCAGTTTCAAAAGTAGAGGTATTTTTTGATACGGGCGGGGATCTCGATGAGGCGGATGAGAAAGTAAAAAAAGCGATTGAAAAAGAACTTGCCGAAGAGGGTAAGGAACTTAAAGAAGAGATAAAAGACGCGAAACTTGATATTGAAGATATATTAGATTCATTATAGGGGGATATCATGTCGGTTACGTATTTAACTAATAATGAATGGGCTCTACGAAAAGGAAATACTACATTAGCGGCATATAATAGTGATGCTAATGCGTTTCCGGGAAGTTCTCAATTAAATTCAATACGAGAAGATTCATTTGCCTTGATTAATGAAAAAATAGGTATTGCGGTGACAAAAACCAATTTTTTGAGAAAATTAGAATATGATTTAGTGGAAATCATGTTAGATACTGAGGTGGTACGAACCACGCGCCAAGTACAAATAATTGAGGTATTAAATAGTTATATTACACCAGAATGGTTAAGTAGTTTAGATGCACAGGATTCTGAAATAAATAGGACGGCGACACCAAATTGACTTTTGCGACAGGATTAAAAACAATATTGGAAGCGGGTACATGGACTAATTATGGTTCAACCCCGCCAGTTAAGATTATAGGAATAAGTTCAAAACGCCCCAATGCGTACAAGGGCGTATTAGTAAAAAGTACACCAAAAGATTATGAAAGTACATTTACTTCCTCATTGGTGTTTAGAAGGGAAACGGGGGAGATATTATTATATGAAAGAAATCAAACAAAATTAGATGCATTAGAAGATGATCTAATTAATATTATAGCAACGGGTTCCGATGCGATTGTATTAAGGGATGGTGATCCTATTGAAGACTTTGGAAACCCGCCGCAATTTGAATTATCAGTAATAGCTGAGAGGTTAGTATAAAAAATGGTAACTATATATTTAGGTAAACAAGCGTATGTGTATTTAAAATCAGAAAGTAGTTGGAATGTGGCAAGTGTAATGGGAAATGGGAGTACCCAAAAACATGTTCCGTTTAATCAAATGAAAACATTTGTACCACCAAAACCAAAATTTAGCGAAACGGTGGTTTATACATTTGAATCATTTGAACCTTCAATAATATTTACTCCCTTATTGAATCCGGGAGAGGGGGTTATTGAAATGTTTTACCGTGATCCATTAGTACTTTTAAGATTATTTACTCGAAAGGTGGCTAATTCAGGGGGTGCATGGCTTACGGGAGGTTCAGATAATAACATTGTTGCGGATTTTGTTAGTACCGCAGATGAGGAAACTATTGCGATTCAATATGAGATTGAGGATCGGGATGCGGCTAATGAAATTGATCGTAGGTTAGATGGGTGTGAGATCACTAAATACGATTGGGTTATTAATAAAGGGGAATTACTTATGGAAAATATCACCATTAAAGCGGCGGGATTTGCCGATGCTACTCAAGACCCTGATATTGATGCGGGGTTTGATGGAGGGCAATTTGATCGTACCGGTGTTGATGGTGGTTTTGGGGCATGGGATGGTGAGGTCACCAGAGCAATACACGCATCTGAGATAACTTTAACATTAGGAGGTTCGGCATTGGCGGGACTTTCAATTGAGAATTTTACTCTTAGTATAGAGGTACCGAAAGAATATCAACATACCCAAGAATCTCGTAATGCAACAATTCATTTTAAGGGTACAAGAAAATGGAGTTTATCGGTTGATGGGTGGCTAAAAACGAAGGCTCATTTAGAAGAGGCCGAAAAGATATTTTCTGCTAAAAGTGCATCATCAATTCTTAAGGTTGCTTATAATGTAGGGTTGGATAAATTCATACAATTTACTAATGCTTATGTATCATCAGCGGATTTTGAGACTATACCAATTCCCGAGGCAGGACAAGCCGCCCGAACGAGTTTTGTGATTAGAGGTGGTGAAGATACGGCATTAAGTTTTACATGGACGGGCCCAGAAACAACCTCACCATTAGATCATTTTAAACATGATAATTAAGGAGGAAAAAAATAATATGAAATCAAAAAAGAAAAATAAAAAAGAGGATTTTATAGAATATACTTTTAAAATTGAACCAACTGGTTTAGATTTTATAAATTCCCGGGTTGATAAGGATAAGTTAATATCTGAAATACGATTGCTTTCTCAAGTATTAGTTAAGCCTTTAAAGATGAGTTATGAGGAGATTATTAATTTACCAATTAAGAAATTTATGTCGTTATTTATTCAATATCGTTTATCATATAAAGATGTGGATTCTAAGGTAAATTTAGAGGGCTATAAAAACTTTTTTGAGACTACGAAAAAAGGTTTTACAAAAACCCCGAATAATGAGGTTGTATCATATGAATTTCCTACAAGTAAGGTAAATTCTATAATTGAATAGAGGTGGTTATTAGATGAGTGAGGATCCATTTGATTTTTCGAATGTAAAAATTCCTAAGAAGGAAATGAAAGAAATCTTAGGATTACTTACTAAGAATAAAACCAAGAAATCATTAGAATTATCAATTAAATTATTTGATAGTATACAAACCGCGGGCGAGACTATTCAAGCGGGTGCGGGGGGTATAATTGAAAATATATTTGATAAGATTATTACAAGTTCAGGTTTGATGGGGCCGTTTAATACACTTTTATCATTAATAGGGGCTGCCACGGCTCAAGCTTCGGCAGATGCTATGATTTCTTTATATGAATTGGTTACCAGTGATGCCACTTTATCGGCAATTGAAACGGCAACGGGTGCATTTGGGACTATGATGGATGGTTTGGCAACGGGTTTGGATACCGCAAGTGATTTTAGTGTGACTGTGGGAGGGGTTTCGTTTTCACCTTTTAACGTAATGCTTGAAGGATTTGCCGCTTTCTTAGGTGGTGGTTTATTTGGTGCTCCCGCGGCATTTATTGGTACACTTTCCGACCTTATTGTTCAATTAGGACAACCTGCGCCTCCAGGCCCACCTATACCTTTTACTCCGCCTTTAGGGTCGGTACCTCCAGATCCAACTACAGGTATAGGACCGGGATTTACTCCGATTATTCCGGATCCTAATCAAATTTTTATTGATCCTATAACGGGTCTCCCTTTTGATCCAAGTACTATAGGCCCAGGGGCAATAGGTAATCCTTTAAATCCAGGAAACACAGGAGTACCTACGGAGAGTTCAATGGTTCAAACTAATGCATTATTATCAAGATTAATAGATTTACAAGAACATGCGTGGGGTGGTTAAATGACAACACCAGATTATGGGTGGGCATTTATAGAACAGAGTACGGCTAATGCGATGCAACTCGCCTCGCGAGCATGGAGTTTATCAATGAGTTGGGGTTTGAATACACTCCAAGATATTGCGGGGGATCAACATATTGGGGTTTCGATTGGAATAATATCAAGAGTTATTACTTTACAACAAACCTTTTTCAAAATTACGGCGGATGTTGAGGCGTTTTTAAATACGGCAACGGTACTAAACGCGGCGGGTACATCAACCGTAAAGATAAAGGTTAATACGGCACCCACTTTCTTCGCGTTTAAATCGGGGGTGACCTCGCTCGAGATGTTTTTTGAAACCATAGCGGGGCTTCGAAAGGTGGAACTTGCGAATGGTACGGTTTATATGATTGATGTTATCAAATTACGACAGGCAGGATAGAATATATAAATATATACAAATATATTTGTTAAGAGGATTGAAATGAAAAATGAGAAAAAGTATAAAGAAAAAAGGAATTATAATAGGAATTTTAATAATTGTGTTAATTTCTTTAGGCTCAATATCAATGGGTTTAAATGGGCGCAAACCCAAGGAGAAAGAGAAGATAACAAAAGAAAAGAAAAAATGTTGTTGTGAGTGTTGTAATAAAATGGAATATGATAATTATGAGGATCTGGGAATTACAAGTACTAAGACACCTTTAAATTCACATTTAATCCAAGAAATTTCTAATGGGCATATATATATGGTTCCTGTAGATGATATATCTAAAATATTTGAATCTGATGATAAAGGGGCAAATTGGACTGAAGTAATTGATGTAGGACCTCTAAATAAAGAAATCATATCTTTCTTTTATGACCAAGGAAGAGAAAGGCTTTATTATAATTTTGGAGAGGAAGGTTCTCCAGACGTTCAAACTTATAAGTATATTGATTTATCAGATAATTCCGATAATGCTGTACAGTCTGTAGCGGTTGGAGCAGCAGATTTAAGAGATTCTTTTGACCAAGTTGTAATTGGAACTGCTGTATATTTAATACTTCCTTATGCCTTAGCTGGTGATATCCTTATTCATTTTACAAAAGCGGGAGTCGGTGATTTTACTAACAATATGGGCGCTGTAGGGGTAAGAACATATAAAATGAGTTATTCAATAGTTATAGGTTCTTTTATTTGGTTTTTATGGCAATGGTCTGATGAGAATGTGGAGATTTGGAAGTGGGAAATTGATACAGCAAATTTCACAGAAGTAGAAGATTTAGGAGCAAATACAGTTTTAACTACTGCTAAAAAACAGAGAGGCGTAGCATATGATGGAATCAATAATCTTCATTTTATTTTAGAAGATTCAGGAGATGCTAATAAGCCTAAATTATGGAGCTATGATATTTCAGGAGATATTGCAACTAAAGGAGGTGAATTAAATGTTATATTAATGTTAAACAGAGAAACAATAATAGGAGTACAAGAAAAAGGTTTTCATTTAACCGAAGATAAAATATATCAATTACATCCTAAATTATCAAATCAATTATTATTAATTTCAAATGAAAGTTTTTCTCAATCTGCTTGGAATGCGATAACTGATAATTTTTTGCAAGATAAGGGAGGACATATGTTTGAATTAGTAGATAAATCCTCTGATGTATTTGGTATGAAGATATTTCATGGTGATATGAATACTCCTCACGCAACAATGACTATGAGAAATACTATACCCGTAGCTTCGGGATTATTTATTCAAATTACTGATTTCTTTACTACGGTAAATCAATCTAATATGAATTCTATTGTATTTGAAGGATTTGTTCATAATTTTACTGACCAAATTATTCAACAAATTGATTTACGCTCTCCTTCAATAGAGATTGATGATATATTTCCTTCAGGTTCATTTTCGGGGAGTTCTCAATCAATTATCAATACTCTAATTAGTAATAATGCAGGTTATATTACCATAGGGACGTTGGATGCGGGTACCGCGTTAGGTACTATTACTTTTGGAGGTGATATAACACTACGTCAAATCTTAAATGAATTGTGTTTACTCGAGAATTTTATTTGGTATTTAACACCTCAAGGAGAATTATATTTTAATGCGGGTAATAAAGATTCATTGGTTGATATTAGTGAAACAAGTCCTATTTGGGGTGTGGTAAACCCTCAAGGGCGTAGTGCTATTAACAAAGTTAATATTAATGGAGCAATTGTAAATGGGGTTCAATTTGTAGGTGTGGGAGCAAATAACCTTTCAGACCAACAAACTAACGGGATAAATCCTCTAAGTCGAACAATATCGTTTTTAAATTCTCAGAGTTTAGTAAATCAAGCCGAAATTAATATACTTGCTCGGTTAGGTACTCAGGCAAAAACCCCGAGGTTAAATCATTATGATGTTACTGTAGGTTTTATACAACCTGGGGAGGAGATTACTTTTCAATTTAATAAAAATGACCCTACTATTACAAGTGCGCAATATGGTATTAGAGATTTAACGTATAATGCTCGTCAAGGAATAGGAAGTTATAGAATAAGTGATCGAATAATATGAGTCAACGGGATTGGTTAAAAAGTAAAGAAACGGTAATGGATAAGATTCTTAGTGGGAGGTTTTTATCTAAAGAGAATTCTCAGTTGATTTCTCAATTACTTACTGATTATAAAGCCCATTTAATGATTGGTTCGGCTAATTCTGCCTTAGTTCCATGTAGTTCATGGAGTTGGACTGGTGGTATTGCTGTATGGTCAGGAGGAGCTATTAAGATTAGTAATGAGGCTGGAACCAATTATGCTATAAATCTTGTTGCACCATTGCCTACTAATAGAGGTGGTCTCAAACTTTATATTGATGGTATAAATATCTCTGTTGCAGATGCAGATGCAGATGATTACTTAGATCAAGTAAGAGCATTTGGTTTAGATTTTAACTCTTTAGTTACTTTACATACCGATACTACAAATAGAACATCAGCAAACGAATACCTTTACACTTTTACGGCTGTTGATGTAAGTGTATATAAACAAGTTCTCATTACAATTAATATGGTGGCTACAGATGCTCGACAAGGGGATATAGCTGCCGTAGCTGCACGAGTATATTATGATACGTAGGAGGTGATTGTATGAAAAATGAAAAAGAGAATTTAGTAAAAGATAAACATGATTCTTATGATAATTTCTTAATAGAGCAATATATTGTTGATTTGGATAAAGGTGATAAGGTAAAAATCCAAATATTAGATAAAAATGATAATTTATTAACTGAAAAAGAATTTATAGCAAAACAGGTTAATTGTCATATTAATTGTACGTGGCAAGATAAAGGAATTAAGAAAACGGAGGTGACAAAATGAACGGAAATGAGGAACCTAAGACCCGGGCGCAGAAACTTGCCGAACCGATATTAAACCCGAAACAAGTATTAGTATTTTGTATCGTGGTAATATATGAGGTTATATCGAATCTATTACCCTTAATATTTGGGGTTGATTTGAATTTAACATTTGTATTAATAAATATTGGAGTTGGTATATTGGCTTTTGCGGTGACTATGATGTTGCGGGCGGCTTATCCTAAGTTAGTACCCGACAGTAGTTTAATTGGTATTTTCAAAACCTTTTTCAAACAAATCGTAGATGCTTTACTCGATAATCCTAAGGAGGAATCTGACTTGAAAACACTATTGGAACGCATGATCGTATGGTCAGTACGAGAATGGGACGTAATATATCAGGAGGAGTTAGCGGATTCCATTAATTATTATAAGAAGAAATTCAAGGTAATTGATGAGGAAGAGATAATTGAAGATGTTGAGGAAGCAGTTGAGGAAATAGAATTAGAGCCGGAAGTTAAGGCTAAGATTTTAATTGCCCAATTACAAGATGTTTTGGAGTTAGTTGATCCTGAAACAAAAGCATCAATAATCGGAAAGAAAAAAGTTGAGCCAAAAGAAAAAGTCGCAGAATTACCTAAATAATCATAAGAATTTAACCAATTTTTTTTCTATATCTTTACTCTACTTTTGAAAAAACTGTTGTAGAAATAGATGATTTTTGAGTTAGGGTATATCTTTATTTTAATGAATATAATAAAAATTGTTTTTTAGAATGTGTTGGGGAAACTTTTATTAATTTCTTTTTTGTAGTGATTTTACCCTCTTTTTTAAAACGATTTAAAATCTTTAATATTTTAGGTTGTAAATCTTTTTCAGCACCTCTAATAAAGTTAGGATTACACCAAATAACTAAAGAATGTAAATCCCGATCATTTTCAGGAATTACTTCTAACCCATGTAATAATTCTTTTTCTAATGATTCCATACTAATATTTATAATATTTGAAAATTTATATTATTTACTAATTAGTAAAAGCGATATTTTGGGAGATGTGGTTTTTTAATCACTTACCCCTAATATTCATTGTGAGGTGGGCATCATGACAGGAAGTACATGATGTCAATTATATATCAGAGAAAACATAAGAAAAAAGAAAAATTTCCCCGAGTTAATCATAGAAATTATCATATTTCCAGGCGTGTTAAAAAGAGGAAACGTATTTATCATAAACGGGGTTGGAAACTTAATTTCCCAGAGTTATTTGAGGAAGTAAAAGAGTTTCCCTATATTATTAACAAAATCCGTAAGGATTAACTTTTTTTTATTTAATAAATAAATTTAAATAGTTTTATTTTTATAAAATAGTATAAGAAACACGTCTGTAGTTTATAGGTTAAAACACCGGGTCTTATAAATCTGGAGAAAGATGGTTTGATTCCAACTCAGACGACCACTAATTCTTTTTCAAATAATATAATAGGTATATATTACGTTAAGTTGTTATACTTTTCAATATATACCGTAAGATTTCCTGAATTCTTATTATATTCTCCTTCCTTCTTAAACCCTTTATTATTCATTTTAGGAGATTTATAGACTATGAACTTATGGTCGGTAAGTGCTTCTTTTATCATACCAAGTACACTTCTAAAATTAGGGTATATATATAATGCTTCGAGCTTATCTTGAATAAAATAGGTTTCAATAGGCGATAAATTGGTATATTTTAAACTAAATAAACATAATTTTTTAGAAGCCTTTACTAACCGTTTAATAACAATTTGGTGGTATTTTAATGGTATATGAGATAACATTTCAGAAGAAAAAACAATATCATACATACCAGGTAAATCTTCATTGGTAATATCTAAGGTGGTAAATTCAGGACCTTTTGTAAATATAGTTTGGGCGGTTTTAATATTGGTATCGCTTAAATCAAACCCGAAATAATTTTTTTTGTCATCTTTAATAATATGATATAATGCCCCACAGGCACAGCCCACATCCGCAATGGTTAAATAGGAATTAGTAAAACAAAACTCTATTATATAAGAAAAAAGGCCTTTATTTTCAATAGAGCCTTTTAACGCATTTTTTTTATAGTAGGCGTTGTGTTTATCCCAATAATGAGAATTCATAATACTGTGCCACGGGGAGGGTTTCCCTCACTTTTCGCTAAACCACCACAGATCTTAGTCTCACGCCCGGTTTACACATTAATAAAAAAAAGATTATTCTATAGTTTTTACTTTCTGATCTTCCTTAATATAAATAGTATCACAGTATTCGCAATAATACACCCGTTTGATATATGAATGTTTATCATATGGTTTTCCTTTTTTTGAAATGGTTTTTGTGTTATGTTTACGTTGGTATAAATAATTAAGAACTCGGGAGCGTTTATATTTATCAATACAATCGGGGCATTTTTTATCTGATTTTGTCACGTTATCTCTCCAATTTATAAATATAGGGGTATTTAAGGCCCCTTCCTGAGCTATTTTTCGCTTTTAAATCATATCCCTTACCCCTTAACAACCTTTCCATACGACCCTTTACTATTTTAACCCCTAACTTACGACTAAAGTTATCTTTCGGATGTACGATTGCTATAGCCCATATATCAAGATCGGGATCACATGCTACGGTAAAATCTATTATTGGATATGGTTTGGTTGCCCATGATGACCATTTTTGAGCTTTATTATAAAGTAAATGCCTAAATTTAAGGGGTAATGGTAAACGTTTATCCGTATTTCGTATATATTCTCCATTAGTTACATATTGACCATGTGTGATTATCATATTATTTCACCTTGATCCGTGGAGTATCTTCCACAATACATTTTTTATAGAGTTCAGGATTTTCCGCTAATAATTGTTTTTTAGAAACTGCAACCTTCCCTGGTTTTAGATATGTATATTTATCATATGCTTCCTTAGATTCAAATCCTAATGCCGCGGGATCTACTAATATTGGAATATCCATAGTAATTGTAACTTGATCATTTGTAAGTTTACGTATATCAAATTCTTCCATTATACCCCGTAATTCTTCTTTAAGGGTTTTTTCCCGCTCGACAAGTACTTTTTTCTGTGTTAGAACTTCCTTGAGTAGTTCTGCCATGTTGAGTACATCAATCTGGGCGAACTTAAGTTTATCTTCTGGTTTATAACTCATTCTTCTTTTTCACTCCCTAAATTTAATTTATCCATAAATTTTTTTAATTCTACATATTCGGTATAATATATCTCTTTTCCTTTTCTTTGTAATTCTAAAATAATATCAACTAAATTTTTAAAATTATCTTGACCATATCCAAATAAATCTAAAGTTATTTTCATTTTTTTCGAAGAATAATTAATTCTACATTGTTGTAATAAATATAAAAAATAATCTTCTTTTTTCTTATTCATTTTTCTTTTCCTCCTTATTTTTTCTTATTTCGATATATTTGTTTTGGGGTAAATATGTGATAATACCTCCTTTTTGTTTTATATAAAAAAGGGCTATATTATCCGTAGCATTATGGTAAATAACATCATCAAATTGAACTTCGATTTCTTTTTGAAACTCCGATAATCCATGAGTAGAAATTTTCTTATAATAGTACACTATTATACTATATGTCATTATTTAAACACCTTATCTTGACATTTCTGGCACATTCCTGATATTTGGTACTCCTTATGAGATATAGCATTTTTGAAACCTTCAATCTTAGCCCCACAAATAGTGCATACCCCTTCCTTTAGGTTTTTAATACCTTCTGGAAAGATTTTCGCCCAGGGTCTTTTTGATAATTCTTCAATTCTTTTTTTTGAAATAAAAGGTTTATTTAAATTTGCTTTATTACGTTCATATGAATTCATTATTCATTTACCCCCTCATAACAGCGATCTAATATAATCTCAACACGAATCTTATGGTTAAAATTCTGTAATGCAAATTTAATATAATCCCTCATATCAAATCGTTGCCCGCAAAAATGATCGATACATTCAAACATTGCGCTTGTATTAATAAGTTTCAAACTCATATTACCACACTTGGGGCATTTACTAATATCAGTCAATTTCTTCCTCCAAAAAAAATATGAACTCTAAATCACCGTTTTCATGTACAATCTCTTTTGCCGTTTCTTTTTTACCGTTCATATCTTCATATTCGAAATATTTTATTTGTTTTTGCACTTTTTATATCACTTCCTTTTTATTTGTTATTATAATAAAGAAAGAAAGACTAATATTTAAATGTTATGATACTTCCTTTACCCCATACTCAATCCGAGGTTTGATACCTAATTCTTTATTAGAATGAGTTTTAAACACAAAACCCTTAGTAAATATTTTCTTTATTTCTTTTATTACCTGAGCTTTTCCTGATTGTTCGTTTTCATTATGAATTTGAGTTATTGATTTTTTAGGTTGCCATCCATTCCAAGTAGTATCTTTACCTTGAATAATAACAGGGCGAGGTTGTAAGTAGTCATAGATCGATAAACGCCCTAAGGTACTCATAGAGACCCCCCGTTTACGGCATTCAAGTCTAAAATGATGTTTAAAGGTTTTTGTCATGTATATTTCTACGGAGTGTGAACCTTTTTCGGGTTTGGGTACGGGTGTCATTTTTTCAGGTATTTTTTAAAGAATTCTATTAATTCTAAATATAATTTATCACCATAAAAATCGTTAGTATGATGGTCTATAAAAGAGTTTAAGCTTTCAATTACAAGTTTACCCCGTTCGAGGTCTTTCCGCTCTACAATTACCACATTTTTATTTAATAATAAATCCGCACATTCTCCACAGACATACGCTTCTATACCGCCTTCAAACTTACCTCCACAGCCTATACAGAGTTTACATCTCGGAGGTTTCGAGTCAGTAGATAGTGAGCCGTTGTTTTTCTCAGATGCATCTCTCACGCCGGTATCTACCACATTCTCGCCCCCAAACTTCATTTCAAATTGTCTATAAGAACCAAAATGTTCAGCCCCTATGAATTCATAAACCCTCATTCCTAACCATAACAACATCTCTTTATTTTTAAGAATTAAATCAACATTGCTATTTACTTCCTCCAATGTATCATTCTTGAAAGCTTCGAGCTTCATGATACTCTCTTGTTTTCTATTAAGGTTTTCCATAAACCCTAAAAGCTTCTTTTCCAACTCGGTTATCCTTTCATGTTGTTTTCTTACCGCATCATATATAGTCATTATTCTAACCTCTTAAGAATATTACGGGGTTCATTTTCCCCCGGAATTAATACTAAATTATCAGGAAGTTCTTTCTTAGGTTTAGGTATATAAGTTATATCATCTTTAAATTGAGGTAAATACTTATCACACGCATCTCGAATAAACCGAGAAACACTTACAACCTCCTGTTTTTCTGTAAGTTCCGTAAGTTTTGCATCAAAATCCCTACGTAATGCAACGGTCTCCACTTGCGCGTCAAATTCCTCGACTTTTTCATGATCTTCTTCAATCCATTTATTATATGCCATAAATATTACAGTCTTGAGTGCCTTATGTTTATTAGGAAATATTTTATGGGCAACTAAATATTCAAGGTCTTTTATATGGCGGCGAAATAAGTTAAGTGTACGCGTTTTATGTGTTTTATTATATTCTTGATGATAAAGATGTTTATATGGCATTATGGTGCCACCCACGCGGGAGTCATGTAACATATAAAACCCTCTTTTGTTTGTATTAATATATGTTCATGTTCAAGGGCTTTCATATTTTCTATTATTGCTCGAAACATATCCACCATTTTTTTGTTCGGTTCATATATCATAGTATCACCTTTGTATAAAAAAAAATAAAAAAAATTATAATTCCTTGACTTGATATGTTGTTTGAAAACTTGAACCTTTTTTAACAATATGAAGTTTCTTTCCTTTAAGAGGTTTCAAATCCTGAAGCTCATCCATTAACCGTTTTGATGATGTGGTATAGGTGACTTCTGAGGGATTTGATATATCAAGGCGTATTCCTTTAAATTTAAAAATGTTATAATATGCGCCTTTATCATCTTTCCGTCTAACCTTTGAACCATTTGTATTAAATTCTAAGGTAATTTCATTAACTTCAGATGATTTAATCTCATCATAAAGGTTTTCCCAATCTATTGGCTCTTCCTTTTCTTCTTCATTATTTTCTTTACTCATAGTTCTTTACCTCTCTTTTCTTTTTTTACTTTTTTCGGGGATGTGGGCATGAACCCACTTACCCCCGTTGATTATAGGGTTTTGATCACGCAGACCCTATGAACTGCATTAGGAATCCCAACCATCTAATACCTTACTTTCCTTCAATAAAATAAGGCTAAGTAGGGTGGGGGGCATGACAACAACAAATAATAAAAGAAGTTAAAAGATGATCTAAAAGGTTTAATGATAGAATCATCAAAAGACAAAAATCCAGAATTACCCCCTCACCTGACTACGCCTTGGCGAAACGCCTTATTATTCTCCGTTAGTAAGTTCTTTTTTAATTCGATTTATCTCAAATTGTTCTAAAAAGTTTATTTTATTTATACATTCTATATGAAAATCTTTGAACGGTATATTTTCCCATTCTTCAAGTTCAAATGTAGCACCTACAGAATATCCTTTTGATTGGTAATTAATAGAAACCTTCCCATTACGGGCAAGTTCAATTTGTTTGATTTTCATGATTTTCCTCTTATTTCTAATTCAAACTCTAAAAGTTTCTTAGCTTCTTTAAAATCCTTCGCAATAACGACAAGTTTATTTCCTATTACTTCTTTAAAAGGTATACTAAAAAAATATTTGTTAGGAATCATACATTTTCTTGATTCTTTTTTAATTTCCATTTTATTATCACTTCTTCTATTATTTTAACCCGCTAAACTTCCCGGCCACTTAGTAAGTGTTCTTGCTCGGCAGTTTTTTAGGGTATTTTTATTATTTTTTTGTTGTTATATTACTAAAATCAACTCTAATATTTAAATGTTTTGGAAATAATGCATCTCGGTATACGGAAACCATTTGTCATATAATTCCTTTCTTTCGGGAATTGATAATTTTATATAACTCTCTGCCTCGACAGAACTCGGAGAGTGATTCATAAGGAGTTCTGACACATCTAAGGGACACCCCATCTTTTTACGCTCGGTTATAATTGTTCGCCTGAAATAATGCCAACTGAATTTAAATCCTACAAAATCTATTATTTTTGGGGGTATTTTACCGGTAAAATCATGAGAAACATGCAAGTTCTTGTACCCAGGAAATAACCATTTAGAAGGATATTCAAATAAATCCAAATACTCCTCTAATATAGGTACAAGTGCTTTAGGGAAGAAAAATAGTAATCCTTCCCCCTTAGAAAGTGAACTTTTACGCGCCCCTAAGGTAAAACCCGTTTCGAAAAAACCCTCCTCTAAATGTAAATCCGCAAGTAATATCGTTCTAATTTCTGAAATACGGGCCCCCGTACATATAGCAAGTAATAATAATATATAAGACCTCATATCCTTTATCGATTGAGAATTATCATATTTATCAAAAGCAAATCTGAGTATTTGTTTTAGTTGTTTTTTGGTAAGTACCTTAAGATTTTTTTGAGAACGGCGTACAATATCACCCTCTCTTTTAGTAAATTGAAATATTTTTTTCGAAGGTACCGGATTGTAATACTCCTGATTTTCACTTAAATACATTTTTTTTACATAATCGAAAAATGATATTAACATATATCTACGGGAATTTTTGGTATTATTTTGTATCCTTTGTACATCTAAATCCTTTTCAAAATAATCGCGTACATCAATCATAGTAATCTTGGCAATTGGTTTTTTAATAAAGGAGAAGAATCCTTTTAGTACGGTTTTATTATTCTCGAAGGCCCCGTGTGAGCGTTTCTTGATTTCGAGTAAAAACGTTTTTATTAGGTATGCATCGGTAAGTTTACTTTTACTCATTTTTATTTTCAATTCCTAATTCTTTATATAATTTCAGTATATCATTTCCATTAACCTGATAAATAGCATTTGAAAAGATTTGGATAATTCCGTTATAAATTAAATCATGTTTAAAACATTTATTTAATACATCTTGTACTTTCTTTTTATCTATTTTTTCATTCATTTTTCATTAACCTCATGCGCATCAGAAACTCCGCGTATAAAAAATCATTCATATCATCAATATCAACACTATATTCCGGCATCATTCGAAATACCTTAGTAAGTGGTCCGTAAAAACTATGATATGTTAAAAAATCACCATATTTAATAATATAAATAGCCCCGTTCGGTAAATATGCTTCGGGTAAATCCTGAGAGCGTTTCTTTAAATATGCCTTATGAAATAAAGGGTCTAAATATCCATTGGTAAGTTTAAACCCGTAATTGAGTTTATTACAAGGGTATGCGCTAATTACCGCATCCGACTTGGTTAGATTGAAAAACATAAGGGCGGCTCTAATATGACGGTACGTTCTTAGGGGTGATGTTGGTTGTAAATATATTAGTATATCATCGGGTTTGGCTTGTACTTGATTCATAGCGTCTTGGGCAACATCCCACGATGATGCCTCATCGGTACATAAATAAGGATCACGTATTATTGTTTTCACATCAAATTGACTACACATATCTAAAAGATACTCATCATCAGTAGTAACAATAACATTATCAATTTCCTCAGTTTTACATGCCGCTATTATAGTCCATATTGCTAATGGTTTCCCGCAAAATTCCTTGGTATTTTTATGAGGAATTCGTTTTGAGCCTTTACGGGCGGGTATAACCGCGATTACCCTACTCATTTTGGATACGCCTCCATAAACATTATATAAGGTTGATTTCTCAAATGTTCAGGAATTATAAATTTAGGAAAGAAAACCGTTTTTTCAATCTCAATTGTAGTCAATTTCCATTTAACAGGTTTTCTTCTTACCCACCAACGCATCCACCATTTATTTCTATTTGTTTGTTTAAAGTGATCCTTCCATGTTTCGGGTTTTGAGTAAGTAAATTCTTTTTGGTCTTTTTTACCAAGTAAAAAGGTATGTAAAGCAACAATAATCTCTCTTTTTGTTTGTTCAATTTTAAATTCTAAAGGAAGTCCTACTTCTTTAGAAATATATTGTTTCATTCCTAATGCAATTCTTTCAAGTTCAATTGAGTTAATCTTTACATATTCGGGTCTTTTATTTGGATTAAACATCTTCATTAAACTCCATTATTTTATTTACCACATCCTCATAATCAACCCCCAACCATGAGGGTAAACAAACCATCTTACTATATACATAATCGGTATTTGGCAAACCTTTTTTAAGCGGTTCATAATATTGTCGGGTTTCAATCTCCTCCTTAGGTATCTTTAGATCCGTTAGAAAACCAATCGTTGCATAATTAGTATTATGAGGTATTTTCTGAAATACTCCTTTCAAATGTTTTTTATAATACTTGAACACTTTCTTTTTAAAAGTGAGGATTTCCTCTAAATGTTCTAAGGTTAAACTCCCAAATTCTGCATTTAGTTCACTCATACGAGAAACCTTATCTCTAAGGAATTCTATTTCCTTCGCCATATCTGAATCATTGGTAAGGATTAGACCCCCCTCTTGAGCCGTAATTGGTTTTGTAGGGGCAAGGCTCATAACCGTTGCTAAACCAAAATCCTTTATTTTAGAACCTAACGCGTGAGCCCCATCATAAATAGTGTTAATAGTTTTGTATATTCCTATATTTCCAAATGTATGAATAGGTAAAATATTGTGATTTGTAGATCTTTTCATTAACCATGTATTTTTATCTATATCTGTAAATTGCGGTTTAAAACTTGATATTCTTGCCGCCCATTCTGAACTAAACCACCCAAATGCAGGGGTTGGTATAGAAGGGCTAAATATATGAGTATTTTTATATGCTTGTAATGATATTAACAAACCAATAGACGCGCTTGAACACGCAAACACATACTCAACATCGTATAATTCTTTAATAGAAGCCTCTAATTGCCTTACCCATGACCCGTTAGATAATACGGGATTTCCATACATGAGTTTAATCGGTCTATGATACGGTATTTTCATTTTTTCTCTCCCACCATTTTTGTAATAATGATACTATTTTATCCGAAGCCCCCGTTTTATACTTAGTAGAATGAGACCTATTTCTATTTCTCTGACCGACCATAATAATTTGATCATCCCTTAAACCAAGAGGCTTAGCCTCATAATACGCGCTCGAGGAATTGGTAATGAATCGTTGACAATTTTTCAATAATCCGAGGAATTGCTTTCGTGGTAAATTATCATAATATTTATCAGATGATATTGTTTTCCATATTATAGGATTAGGATCGGGATTAGAACCAATTATAACCCTTTTTCTAATTAAACCATCCCATATTTTTGGGTCTAAAATTCCCGACATTGTTACAGGATTTATTAAAAATAAATCATATTCCTCGGGTGGTACTAAACTCTCATCAATCTCTAAATCGTCAAGATGAGAGATACCG
>Ga0114923_10000388_pt1 | contig 36472 bp, 66 predicted proteins | sample SumtaG_FD_89578 | JGI IMG/M metagenome (GOLD analysis project Ga0114923, IMG submission 89578) | Deep subsurface microbial communities from Indian Ocean to uncover new lineages of life (NeLLi) - Sumatra_00157 metaG | ecosystem: Environmental > Aquatic > Marine > Oceanic > Sediment | place: near... | reverse complement strand
GGGTTCGATTCCCGCCCCTGCCACTTAGATAGAAACTCTCGGGTATTGGAACAACCAGGCCCGGTTGACTGCACTACGCAGTTTGCCGGGCCTTTTTTCGTTCTTGGAGCAAAAGGCATGAGCTACGAAACACTGACCGAGTTCACGGACAGCCGCGGCGTAACCCTGGGTGTTGAGGAAGGCGTCTTGCGGGGCGTCAAGATTCTCGGGCTGGAATCGGCCAACGGGCGGACGTACCCGAAGGAAACGGCCGCTAGGGCGATGGCTCTATACGAAGGGGCCAAGGTCAACATCGACCATGCGGCAACGCCCGGCCAGCCGAGAGGGTACGCGGACCGGCTCGGGCTCATCGAGAACGTCCGACTAGGCGAGGGTGAGTCGGGGCTATTCGCCGACTTCCGATTCAATCCGAAGCACGGCGTGGCCGAGCAGCTTTCCTGGGACGCGGAAAACAACCCATCGGCTGTCGGCTTCTCACACAACGTGATGGCCAAGACAGCCAGACGCGGCGGCAAAGTCGTCGTGGAAGAAATCACAAAGGTGCAGTCGGTCGATTTGGTCGCAGACCCTGCAACCACGAAGGGTCTATTCGAGGCGACCGAAGATTCTAACAAGGAGCCAAACATGGCTGAGACACTCACTCTCGGGCAATTGCGGGAATCGTATCCCCAGTTCGTCGAGACCATCGCGACCGAGGCCGTTGCCGGCTTCGAGGCATCGGCAGACCAGAAGGCAAAGGACGCCGAAACGGCAAAGCTCAAGGAAGAGCTTGATACCTACAAGGTCAAGGAGAAGTTGGCCGAGGATCGTATCGCGGTCGATGCCCTGATCGAAGCGGCGAAGCTTCCCAAACACGCTGTGACCGATGTGTTCGTCGAATCGCTCATGGCGGCCGATGACGCCACGCGGTCGAAGCTGATCGAAGATCGGCAGGCCATCGCCAAGGGCAGCGGAAACACGAAGCCCACGAGCAAAGAGCAGGGCACAACCGAGGGCGACGACTCGACCTTGGCGGGCATGACCACCGAACAAATCGGCAAGCGATGGGCATCGCGATAGCCGCAAACCACTTTCACAAGGAGCCATAACATGGCAGACGTAATGCGATGGAAGTATGGGGACACGAACCCCATCGTCCACAACGTAGACAGCGCCCAGGTCATCGAGATCGGAGACCCTGTCTACCAAGCCACCGACGACGCACGGCCGGCAAGCGAAATCAGCGCCGATAGCCTGCTCAATATGCAGGAAGCGTTCGTTGACAACTTCCTGGGCGTTGCAATGCAGCGCAGCAAGGCGGGCGAGACGGCGGTCATTCGCGTAGCGACCACGGGAACCTTTGAGTTCGCCTGCGCGGCCGCGACGTTCACAGAAGGCGATAAGGTGGGCATGGCCGGCACGGCCGACGTAGCCCTGACCGATCAGACAGTCATCGCTGTGGCAACCACGTACGCCACGATCGGCAAGGTCAAAAAGGCGTATGCATCGAACACCACGGCGGTGCTGGTCCAGATCAATTCCACAATCTTCACTGGCGGCTTCGCTGACGCCACAGCATCCAGCTAGAAAGGAGGTGATCCTGTGCGTATACACTATCAACAGCTTGCAAAGGACACCAAGCAACTGATCCGCGAGGGTCGCGGCGGTGAGTCGAAGGCGGTGCTGCGTGAAGCATTCGCAGAAAAGGTGTTTAGCCCTGAGGACTTCCGACTCCGACAAGTCGCAGAAGCGACGATGGGGCGCGATTGGGTTGCTGCGTGCGAGCCAGGACTCGAACGTGACGTCTGCCTTGTTAGGGAATCGGACGGCGTCGACTCGACGGCCTTCTCGAACATCACGGGGCAGATCGTATTCAGCAAGATCCTTGCCGCGTTCGACTCCCCGGACCTGATCGGTACAAGCCTGATTCCGACGACTCCGACCAGGCTAGACGGCGAGAAGCTGCCAGGCGTGTCGCAGATCGGCGACAAGGGCCAAATCGTCAAGGAGGGGATGCCCTACGAGAATGTCGGCATCGGCGAAGAGTATATTGAGACGCCCGAGACTGACAAGCGTGGTCTGATTGTCCCGGTGACCAAGGAGGCCGTGTTCTTCGATCGTACGAACCTGATCTTGCAGCGTGCTGCTCAGGTCGGTGCATCCATCGCACTCGGCAAGGAAAAACGCATTCTGAACGCCATCCTGGGTGAGTCGTCCACGTTCGCCACTGGCGGCAAGTGGAAGTGGAAGGGCACCGAGTTCGACGTGTACAATTCGACGACAGTCGACTTCGCATCGTACTTCTACGTGAACAGCCAGACGGCCGTCCTGGAGAACTACACGGATCTCGATGCTACCGAAAACCTATTCGGCGACATGAAGGACCCGAGTACGCAGGAGCCAATCGTGATTCCCGGCGTGCGGACCTTGCTTGTGGTGCCGAATCTCCGACAGACGGCGATGCGGATCATCAATAGCACAGAAACGCGGAAGCTGACGAATACGTCATTTACCACCCTGACGCCAGGCGATAAAGGCGATTACGACATCAAGTCGAGCCCGTACTTCAAGACGCTGCTGGCGACCAATACGACCACCTCTTGGTGGGTCGGTAACTTCGGTCAAGCCTTCAGCTACATGGAGAACTGGCCGATCACAGTGAGCCAAGCACCGACCAACAATGAGGCCGAGTTTACCTCGGATATCGTGGCCCGGTTCAAGGCAAGCGAGCGTGGAGCGGTGGCCGTCATGGCCCCGCACTTTGTCATCAAGTCCACTGGCGCCTCTGGCTAGCGGTAAATGTTGCGGGCGGGGTCGGCCGTTCCCCTCTTCTCGGCCGGCCCCGTTTAGCAGCACATAGGAATCATCATGGCAGACGCACAAGACGTACATGGAATCGTATTCAAGAACGGCACGGCTACGTTCTTGGCCCGTGTTGTCGGTGCTGACGGCACGAATATAACCCAGGCGGATATCTCGACCGCAACCTATTCGATCTATCGGCTGAACGACCAGAACGCGGACACACGAACCGACGTCACGGGCCACGCGGATGTATCGCTGACCGTGTCGGCCATTATCACCGATACGCTTCAGACGGACGCGATTTGGACGGTCGATAGCACTGGCTACAACTTCGCACACACGCCAATCATCAGCAGCAACGAAGCGTTTGCGATTGCGGGCCGTAGCTACCTAGTTGAGTATTCGCTAACGCCGGCTAGCGGGCAATTGATCCTGGTCCGATTCCGAACGGGGGCAATCTGATGGCAACCGACTCCGAACAACTCGCGACAATCAAGACGCAGACGCTGGCGATCATCGTTACGATCACAGCGAACCCGAAGCCGTCCTACGATATCGACGGGCAAGAGATCCTGTGGGCCGAATACCTGAAGCAACTACAAGACACCATCGCATGGGTAGACACCCAGCTTGTGACCACTGATGGCCCGTATGAAGTACACTCGCAGGGATACACGTAATGAGCGTCGGGTTTGACCCATCCACTGACTTTGAGACCATCACGGACGGCCTAGAGGCTGTGACGCTGAACCGGCGTGGGTCATCGTCTGACGTGTCTGTGACGAACGCTCTACAACGTGACGTCACAACGTCCGAGATTGCGGCCAGTGACGGTCAATACACGCAAGGCGACGTCCGGTGGCACTTGCCCGCCGCCGAGGTTTCCACGACGCCGAAGATCGGCGATAGTATCGTTGACGCGGCCGGTGATTACTGGACCGTTCTAAACGTGCAACTCGCCACGCTGTCCAACCGCTGGCGGTGTATCACTCGCAACGTCGCTGTTCAGTACGGCCTAGATGACCGCGTAACGATCGAGGTGGCAGCCTTCGCCAAAGGCACTGGTGGGGCCGCTGAGCGGACGTGGGCAGTCTACAAGACCGCCCGGGCGAACATCATCGAAACGACCGCCGACACCGAGGTCAGGGAAGGCGCGTCAAGAACGGCCAAGCAGTTTGACATTGTCATCGTGACGGACACCGATATCGGCCACCAGCACCGCATCAAGGATGAGAAGGGCACATACTACACCATCGTAGGCTCGACCGGGCAAGATGAGGTCGGGGCACTTCAGACGGTGCAGGCGACGGAATGGAGGCAAACGTGAGTCATGGCAGTCGGAACATTCAAGTGGAACGGGCCAGCACTTGTAGCGTACAACCAAAAGCAACTGGAAGCCGGGCTGACAGCAGTATGGATAGAGTTCCAGCGGATAAGCCGGAAGATGACGGGCATCACCAACACTGGGCAGGTAATCAAGCTCAAGGGCTCGAATCGCAAACGCAAGGCAGGCAGTCGCGTTCCGATCTACATCCCCGGTGTTGGCTGGCGGATGAGTTCCAAAGTGCGAAAGCGTGGAGGTGGCCAGAACAAAACGCAAATCACGATCTACCCAAACAGCAGCAGGCCCGGCGAGTCGGTCAGGCGGCGAACTGGCATCGGGCAGAAGAACATAGTCGGCGGGCGGAACGGACTACGCGCACGGGTCGGATATACAGCGGTGGCACGATACATGACGTTTCACGAACTCGGCATACGCTACCCACGCGGCAAGCAGAAGCGGCCCACGATGGTGCCGGCATTACGAAGGAATCACCCAAGACTTGCCAGCGTCATGCGGCGTGCAGCCGATAGGACCAAGCCATGAACCTCAGCCAAGTATTACACGCACAATGGGCCGCTGACAGCACGCTGAACGGCTTGTTGCCTGTCGCTGGGTTTCAGACTGGGATGTACTTTAAGACAGAGCCGACGTTTCCGTATGCGACACTGACGCGACCGGCCGGCACAGTGGACATACGAGAGACCGCCGGCGTCCGCACCGACATCCTGCCAGTGATTATTACGCTCTACCACGGAGCGGATAGCTACGATGAGGGCGTGGCCATCGAGCAGGCCATAGACGATGCGTTTGATGACACGGAGTTCTCACTTGCAGGTGGCGACAAGGTAATCCAAATGCGAATCGTCGGCCCACCTGCCGAGATACAGGACGAAGAGGGCAACTGGTCGTGGGAATGTAACTTCGACCTGGTCGTGGAAATGGGAGCATAGGAATGGCGGACACGTTCAAGGCGGAAATCATCGGCCGACTGGCCCACAAATGGGAAAGCGAAGGGGTCATCGATTCTGCCAAGGTCGAGCAGAATACGCAATTGACGAACGGGTTCAACTGGAATGAGGCCGAGGCTGCGTGGCGGCTGGAAAGTACCACGCTGGCGGATGCTGCAAGCGTAACGTACGACCTGACCAACCTAACGCAGACGCGGTTCGGCGATACGCAGATAATCACGCTGATTGATGTCCGCGCCATCATAATCAAGAACGAGACGACCAACGAGGGAACATTGCTACTCGGTGACGCAGGGGCAAACGAGTGGTCTGCCATGTTCGGCGCAGACGGCGATATCATCAAGATTGAGCCATCAAGCGTAATGCTCATCAGTAACGAGCTTGACGGCTGGGACGTTGACGCAACAAACAAGAACCTGAAGCTGACCGCGAGTGGCGGCCTAGCAACATTCTCCATAGAAATCGTAGGCGCGACATCGGCCGGGGCTAGTGGCTCTGGCTCGGGTGCGTAACAACAAAGGAGCCATACATGGGTTTCACTGCAAAAGACGCCACCGTCAAGGTTGGTGCAAATGAGGTGCTCGGCCTCGAAGAATTCAATGTCGCCAGCGGCGGCAATATCAGCGTGTACGCCAGCAACGAAACGGGCGGTGCCATGACGCGGGCTGTCGGGGCATCCGATTCCACCGGCACGCTGAATATGGTACTGAGCAAGACGCGAACGATTCCGTGGAAGTTCGGCAGCACGGCGACAGTGATCTTCCACGTCGACGGTGACGACACGGGCACGTACACAATTCCGATTATGATCACCGCCGATCCGCTAGCGGCCGCATTGGCCGGCACGGACAAGGTGATGATTCCATACGAATGGGGAGCGACCGGGCCGATTGTACGGGCCGGCATTCTCGACGCTTCGGGCGTCTAAACGAAAGGACCGCAACAATGGATGGTTTATGTAATGTGACGGGGGCGGATGGGTCTATCACACTGAACGGGACCAAGTATCGGCTCAGTGTGCCGACGAAGCTCGATTACGGTGAACTGGAGCGGGAGGTGGTATCACGCCGCAGTAACCCGCTGAGGGAGCTTGCCGGGTGCCTCGGGGACTTCTCTGCCGAAGACAAACAGCTTGCGCTCAGGGCGGCTTCCGACAGCATTGCAGAGCGGCCCTCTCGCGCCTGCCAAGCAGAAGTCGGAGCGTTTACTGGGACGCTGGAAGGCATTGCTTATATGCTTTACCTGATGATGCGTCGGAATCACCCCGAGATCGACGCACCCGAGAAGGCGGCGGTACTGATCAAAACTCTTGATGAGGCGAAGGCGGAAGAACTACTACAAGTGGTATCGATTCTGTCCGAAGTACAGACCGCGGCAAAAAACTTGCCAAGTACGGAACAGATCCAGGAGACGACGGACCCGCACGAATCCCGTGGGCTCGCGTCTATGTCGACCTGAGCCGTGCATATGGCTGGACACCGCAAGAGATAAACCAGATGACGCTATTCCAAATCTGCATCTATTTGGGCATTCCGACCTACGAGGGAATGTCAGAGGCTTTGCCGATGATGGTACCACTAAAGCAGGCCAGAGCTATGGGGTTCCTTGGTGGCCAATAAATTCCAACTCGCCGAAGCGTTCACGGAATTCACCGTCAAGGGGTTTGCGCTATTCAAGTCGCAAATGAAGCAGGCGAAGGCACTGGCTGCCAGTGTTGCCGCGCCGTTCCTAAAGCTTGGCAGCATAATAGGCCGGGCATTCTCGCCGCTGAAACTGGCTATTGGTGGCCTCGGTGCTGGGGCGGGAATCTTCGGCTTGCTGAAGCTGGCCAGTACGGCGGAAGAGGTACGCAATCGGTTCCGTCTAGTATTCGATGATATGGCGGATGAGACCGACAAGTTCGTCGTAAACCTGGGGTCTCAGTTCAAGCGCAGTACGACGGAACTGCGGGATTCGCTCGCCGCATACCAAGGCTACTTTATCGGCCTAAAGATCGGCAATAAGACGGCTGCCGAACTGTCCAAGACGATGCTTCGCCTGCAATTGGACTTCCAGTCTGTAGCGGATCTGTCCACGACAGAGACCCAACAGAAGCTTCTATCGACGCTGGCTGGCATGGCCTTGCCGATGCGTAAATACGGCATCGATATCCAGGAGGCGGCCATTCAGCAAGAGTTGCTAGCCGCTGGGTTGGACAAGACGACGGCCGGTGCTTCGCGTCAAGGTAAGGCGCTGGCATCAATGAAGATCATCATGGATACGATGCAGCGGCAGAAGACGATTGGCGATCTACCGCGCACGATGGGAAGCATGGCCAATCAGGCTCGTGCCATGCTCGATATGTTCACGGAACTGGGCGAAACGCTCGGTAACTTCCTAACGCCGATATTCAAGGAACTGGCTGGCTTGGCGTCGGCGTTCGCACAAGTGTTCAAGAGGGCGGCTAGCGGTGCGTTGCCGAAGGTGCAGGGGATACTAGATAGTATCGGCTCGCTGATTCGCGGTATTGCAGAGGACGTGCGCACTCTGAATTTTACGAATTTCGGGTCAGAAATTACGGGCATAATTAAGCGGGCGCTGGGCGGATTCGGCCGAGCCTTTCTTCTAACGATGCAAGCGGGTGCAAAAATACTGCTGCTGGCGGGAAGTGCTACAGGAAAGGCTATCGCAGCCGAGATCGCCAAACTACTGCCCAATCTACCAGCATCGGTGGCGCGGCAGCTTGGGCTGACCGGCTTCGGTAGGGTAGGGCGAATAGTAGACGGTCGTGTCGTGCGTGATCCTGCGAAGACGCCGCAAACATTCGGACAACAAGTAGGTGCGATAGTCACCGAGCTAGGAGACACGCTGAAGACAATAGCCGAGGCGAACGCAAGCGAAGCGACAGCGACTATCAAGGATGAATTCGGAAACCTGCTGACGCGAGGCCAGCAAGCACAGATAGCAGCGAACGAGAAGGCGGCGAAGCAAGGCACGGACCTGATAGGCCGCTTACTGCAACAACTTGCGGCAGGCGGAAAGAAGCTTGCAGAGGACGGACAAGGTGCATTCGCTGCTATCGGGTTCGCATCGCTACAGAAGCACATGCAGAATATCATCAGCAAGGGCGAGGAAGAGGCGATCAAGCTGGCCAAAAGGGCGGAGGAAGACCGCGGCAAGATTATCGAACTCTTGGAAGATCCACAAATTCAACCAGCGGCGGTGGGGCCATGACCGTACCATTTCAGGAACTATCCGGATCGCCTGAAGAGAAGTATTCAACGACGGGATTCAGCGCCACGCGTAAGCTACTCTGCGCCTGGGATAGCCGGAATGACCTAGTCCGTGAGCTGCTTGGGAGCAACGAAGAGTTTGCGGGTAATACGGCTGCGTCCTATCCAAACCGCAGTGATATCCGCGTAACAGATATAAACATCGTGCCGTGGGAGAAAGTGCCTAACGATGGCACGTTCACGGACGTTGCCAGCCAGCTAAACACATACAGCGGGCAGCTCGCACACGTGACGATCGGTTATCAGTGGATGCTTGAAGGAAGCAACGCGCTGCCGAACCCGCGATCGATCGACGTGGAGCCGGACACGTTTCTGACGTATACACGTAAGCTAGGAGGTGAGTACATCACGCTTCCTGGCCGCAAGGTAAAATGGCTGAATAACCCCGATTCCCCCATCCCGAAAGATGCGTTGCCGGTGATCCGCGTGTCAACCACCGAGCATCACTTTACGTGGAACCGCGTAACCCGTCCGCCGGAAACGGCAATGGATGCAGCCGCAGGCAAGATAAATGCGTTGGCCTGGAGCGGTTATCCAGCGCACACGATGCTTTTTGACGGCGGAACAATGAAGCGGGAATTCGTCGGTTTCCCCGATAACGATCCTGTGGCCGGCGGTGAGGGCTCCTGGGGTACTTGGGAAGTCGGCTACGTATTCCGGCAGCGTGTCGTCCAATTCGAGGGCAATACGTTCGGCTGGCAGGCGACTTGGCGGGCAGACGATGTTGCGTCTGGCTATGACTTCCTAGTAACCCCGGACAACAAGGGAATGTACCGCGAGGCCAGTGCTGCCGAGTTCGATGCCCTATTCAAAAACGAGGTAGGAGAGTGACCGTCCCGCATTGGAAGGAAACCGATCAGGCCAGCGCTGGCAAGCTGAATGAATTGGCAGATACGGTCCAATCCGCGATCGACCCATCGGCCGGCCAAAACCCCCCGCCCACCATCAAGACGTTGCTGGAAATCTTCGAGCTTACCGAGGATATCACCTATCCCGATAGCGGCGACGTGGTATTCCCCGATGACCTGACCAGCCCGCCCGATGTTCCGTATGCCGAAAACAGCAAGCGTATCTGGCTGAAGCATCCGGCCAACGCGTATATCACGTTGGGCTCTGAGGATGAAACCCTATATTTCCCGACGATAACCGACTTCACCCAGGGCGATCCGCCAGAGTTCGGCGACGGTGACCGGGTGGCGGCCGTGTGGAACCGCCAGAGCGGACGCTGGGAAGTAATCGGCACAAGCTCGGCCGGCGACCTGATTGTTCACTTCGAGCTGAAACTCTCACTGCCGAAGACGGCTGTCAGCGTGTCGCCAGATCAAACGACGACGGCCTACATCCAGAACTGGTCCGGCTCGGCCTGGGTCACAGATACCGACGTCGAGTTCGAGATATTCGACAAGCTCGGTGTCTATCGCGGCCGTGCGAAGGCGAACGGGTTTACGGCGCCGCACGACGTTGGCAGCTACGGGACGGCGCGATTCGTTGCGGAAGCCGACCGGTGGGAGATCGTGTCGATGCAGCCGCATGCGCTGATGATACGCGGGCAGGCTACGGCGTTATGGACGGGTGCGACATTCACGATTGACGGCATTACTGGAGGGTCACCGACTACGGCAGTAATGCAGCCATCTGGGGCCATCATCGTCAACACAGACCCGGCGTCGAACATAACGGTCTCCGACTGGCTAAACTTCGATGGGGCAGACAATGACGACGTGCTAGCCGTTTGGGACGAAGATACCAGAACCTGGAAGCTCTTGCAAAAGGCGTGCTAATGGCTGGCCATTATCCATGTTCGGATTGCTGCGCTGACTGCGAATACTTCAGCGACTCGTTTGACAGATCGGACGACACGGACTTAGGCGCCGACTGGACCGAGACGGCAGGAGCATGGGAGATCGCATCAAATAAGCTATCGACTGCTAGTAGCGATGGTATTTGCATCTGCGGGACTGACGGTGTGTTGTCCTACGTTGTGAGGTCTTCGTTATTGGGTGGGGCTGTCAACGATGAGTGGCGAGTCATATTTAATTATACTGACAGCAATAATTACTCATACGCACGGGTCGAGTTCGTATTTGCTCTTACGGTTCAAGTCAAGCTGGTTAGCGTGTTGTCAGGTGTTCACACTGTCGAAGATACGTCATCCTCATTCACACATGATATTGACGTAACACCGCTATCGGTTCAAGTGTGCGTTCACGCAGGAACTGCCAATGTATCTACAGGCCAGGGGTCTGGGTTCGCTGCAATGACTGCCCGAGCAGCAGCAGCGATGGCAACCACAAGCGGAACGTGTGGAGTTGGGACAGGAACAAACGGAGCGACAGCAGTCACGTTTGATAATTTCAGTATCCAAAAACACAGGACGACACAGAGTGGCTGCCCCGACTGTCCATTTGAGTGTAGCCATTGCATAGATGACATAGCATCCGATGCGTATCAGATTGTTATAACTGGCGTTGTCAACGCCGTCGGCGATACAAATTGTTCAGAATACAATGGGACGTGGATAGTGTCACCAGTCGATCAATGTAGTTATGCAACTGGGAACCTCACATTCAGTTCTGCCCCAAGAAATTGCTCAATCTATGCTGATGTAGAGTTGAATTTTGACAACGCTGAGACACTATTCGGATGCAATGATGGCGCAAGTGATGTTCATGCTATACGTGTATGGCTATTTTGGGGTACATCGACAACATGTAGCTGAAATGCCTGCACCCATGCCTTTCAACACAGTCAAATTGGGAAATACGATTGTGACGGTTTGTCTGTTTTTAGCCTGTCGGCAGCGCCAGCCCCCTGGTTTTGTGATGTCTCTTCAGGTACATGCACGGTGACCGCATTATGAGACAAAATAGCCCCTGCATTGAACATATCGAAGCAAATCACTATCGATGTAAGAATCGCGGGTGGGATATCTATACGGACGTGTTGCCGATATTTTGTTGTGGCAAGCCGGGCAAACGCAATCTAAACGCCGAGGCCATAGCCGAACGCGCACCGATGCTCCAGGCCCGAGACCCCGACGAACTGACCCGCCTGATTACTGTCTGCCTGGACTGTGACAAATACGACAACGGCTGCCCGACCCGCTTCGCAGGTTCCTCTTGCACCAGCCGCAGACAATGGCTAAAATCTCTATCATCCGTTGGTTTTCGTGAATGCCCCAAATGGGGGACATAGCAAAGAGGGAAGCGAACGATGCCGCAACACATCTTCGTCGCCGGGTATCCGTCAACAGTCGGCGGGGCGAATACCGAACTCTGGCACACGCTGAAGCTCTGGCGGGCGAACGCGCTCGAGGTGACCTGCCTGCAACTCTGGGATGAGCCCGATCCGGACTGGCTCGCCAAGGTGTCCGGCATCGGCGTGAAGTCCGTATTTTCCACGGCCGAGACCCTGCACGAACTTGGTAATCCACACGAACTTCGTGATTCGATCGTGGTTTCGTTCTGCAATTCGCACTTCCTGAAGTGGATCCGGGCGTTCGACCGGCTAGGCTGCAAGGTAGTCTGGGTAAACTGCATGAACTGGCTGTTTCCGAAAGAGGAGCTATGGCTTCAGACATGCGGGCAGTTCGATGCCTACGTTTTTCAGAGCGATTACCAGCAGGCCCAGCTTGCCCCGATAATAGAGAAGCGAGTTAAGCTGGGTACCAACAGGTTCTATCCCGACCGGTTCCACCGTATCCCGGGGGCGTTCGATGTGGCTGAATTCCCCTACAGACCGCGAGAGAGGCTCATTGGCGGCCCCTTCGTCATCGGCCGACTATCCAGGTCCACCGGGCGCCCAAGCGGCAATCCGGCCACAGAGAAGTACCCACGCGACCTCTGGCGGCAGTATGAGGCGATCAAGGAGGTCGTGCCCGAGCTACAGGCCCGGGTGATGGGTTGGAATGCCGGGATCGAAGAGCGATGCGGAACCCCCCCGGACTGGGCGGAATGCCTGCCTGACGGGGCCGAGACCTCGCAGGAGTTCCTTGCGAGCCTTCACTGCATGGTGCCGGGGATCGGCTGTGTGGCCGAGAACTGGCCGCGGGTGGGGCTGGAGGCGATGGCAGCCGGCGCGCCGGTTGTCGTCGAGGACAAGGGCGGCTGGCCGGAAATGTGTTATGCAGCGTGGCCCGTAAGTGATAGACGTACGCAAACGGCCAAGGTCGAGGTACTTGCATCAAACGAACATGGTCGTCAGCCTGTTATCCGAATGTCCCGCGATCGCATGGAACAACTCACCGACCCCGCCGCAATCTGGCCCAAGTGGAAAACACTTTTTGAGGAGATCCAGCGATGAGCCTAGCAGAACTACGCAAGCGGTATCCGTGGCCGGCCGATAAGCCCGAGCCCGAGATCATCCACCCTGAGATCAAGGGCTGGTTCGCAGGTGCAAACAAGGACGTGTTGCGGCATCTTATCGAGAACGCCACGGGACCGCGCATCATCCTGGAGCTTGGTTCATTCCGCGGCCTATCGAGCAAGTTCCTGGCCGAGCTATTGCAGCCAGGCGATACGCTGATCTGCATCGACCACTGGCTCGGAAGCGAAGAACACCATCGCCGTGACGACTGGCGAGAAGTGCTATCGACGCTGCATCAGGTATTCCTGAAGAACCTATGGGGCCATCGCGACCAAGTGATTCCCATGCGAACCACCACGCATGACGGCCTGCGAGAACTGAAAAAGCTAGGAATCAAGCCCGACGTGATCTACGTTGACGCATCGCACGATGAGTACAGCGTATACCAGGACGTGACAGACTGCATGAGCTTCTTTCCCGAGGCCGAAATATGCGGCGACGATTGGACTCGACACGGGGTCAGGATGGGCGTCACCCGAGCGGCTGAAGGATGGGAGTTGCTGAACGTGAGGGGCTGTTCCTGTTGGCAATTGTGTCATAACGAGAAAAGGTATCTTAAATGAAAGTCCTCTGCCTTTGGCATCACTCAGAAGGTTCTTCATTCATGGAGCCGATGATTCGTGCCGAGAAGTCGTTCGCCAAGTTCGGCGTGACCATGAAATTGGCCCACGTCACGACCGCCAAGGAGGCCGACAAGGCACTCGCCGGGGCGTATGACGTCCTGCTGCTACACGGCAAGCCAGTCTACGAGCCGGCCCTGAAGTGCGGCAAGCCTACCATCTACCTGGAGCGTATCGATGGCGCCCAGCTTCGATCAAGCCGCGAGCACATGGATTCGATCATCGGCGTGATCAAGGGCTATGCGTTCAAAGACCGCAGCCTCTACAACACGACCTACGATCGGCGTCACGTCGATATAATGTACGAATCCGGGATCCGGGCCTACCACGACAAGCACCTCTACCAACGCAAGCTGCCGTCGCCGTTGGTTCCGGAGGATAAGCTGAACCGCATCCGCGTAGGCTATGGGTTCGGGGCGTGGGAAACAATAACCGGACCCGCTGAGGCTAAGTTCAGCTTCGAGACGCCAAGGCTTACTGACATACATTTCGTCGGCACCGCGGGGTATCGGGGATCTGAGATCGGCGTACACAGACAAGCTGCACTCAGGGCGGCCAAGACGTGGCGAGGCAACAGCGTGGCGGAGTCGGGCCGGCCGTGGCCCTTGCACCGATTCCATCGCAGTATCCTCCACAGCAAGGCCGTTCTCTGCCCCTGGGGCTGGGGCGAATCGAGCCACCGCGATTACGAGGCGATGCTGCTAGGTGCCGTGATGATAAAGCCGGACACTGACTACGTGGAAACGTGGCCAAACATCTATCAGGCGGGCAAAACGTATGTCGTATGCAAGCCGGACTTCTCGGACGCTCACGACAAGATCGCGCACATCACACAACACTTCGACGACTACCTGCCGATGCGTATTCTGGCCCGCAAGCTGATCCTCGATGCGTGGTCGGATGAGGCTATTGCGGGGCGCATGGCAGGGCAGATCAAGGAGTTGGTGGAATGCTCAGCGACAACGAAATAGCGGCGATCGAGGCGCTGAAGGTCGGAAACGAAGACAACCCGATGGCCAAGTTCTGCGTTGACCCTCGCCCGTGGTATCTACTGGCAAGGGCGATTGCGGTCGACCTCGGGTTGGCTCGATGCAAGGCACTACGAATCGTCGATCTTGGCTGCGGGTTCGGTTATTTTGTCCGGGCCTGTTCCGATATGGGCCATGATACAATGGGGCTTGATCTTCCCGACCCGCCTATGATCGAGCGTGCGAATGAAATCCTCGGCAATCGGTTCATATCCGGTAGGCTAAGATCGATTTTTAAGATCCCCATTGACATTCAGAACGTCGATATTTTTACGATGTTTGGTGTCAATCTACGGCACCGTGACGGATCATACTGGAAAGCGCAGCAATATAGCTACCTGACAAGCGATGTATGCGACCGGCTCAAGCCAGGGGGCCGATTTATCATTCGTCCAAATCTACCCTACAAGTGGGATATCACCGAATGGAAGAAACGCATCGCCGATTTCGCCAAAGTTGATATAACTACCAAAACAATAACCGTGAGACCAAAATGAAGACAATCGATATCTGCATGACCTCGTGGCCGAACCACCCCGAGCGAATCAAGTATACGCTGACCGTTCTGAGGGCGTTACGCGATAACCTAACTGCCAGTCGGCACAACCTGCGATTCTATATGTCTGCGGAAACGCAACGCGACCCAAAGCACTCATGGCACGGGCGGGAGTTGGCGGAACTGTCCGTGGAGTTCGATATCGAGTTCCAATGGCGAGATCGCACTGCCAACCTGGGCGCCAACATGAATGCCGCCATGCGGATGGGAACCGGCGAATTCATCTTGCTCCAACAGGATGACTGGCTGCTAAAGGAACCGCTCGACCTATCGCCCGGGGCTGACTTGCTGGAGAAACACGGCAGCCTCGATATCGTCCGATACTGCTGGCCCGACAACGACCGGATGCGGCCCACGTACAACGGCGAACTTGACGGCTGGCGAACGATCGACCCCAAGGGCAAGTGGCCCTATGGTGACGACCCGCACTTGCGGCGACGGGATTTTATGGGCAAGTGGCGGTGGTACAAAGAGGGCGGCTGTCATGGTTCCGCGTCATCGAACTTGATGCAAATGATGGTTGACCACAACGCGTTAAGTGTCGTGGCCGATAAGGTGTACTACAAACACCACGGGCGAGTCAGTGCGGTAATCAACGGCCCACGCGGCCGGGAAGAGCGGAGGGACGAATGTCTGAAGCAATGACGATCCAAGAGCAATGCAAGCTGACCCTGCCACGATTCGAGAAGACGGCTGGCAAGGTTCCGTGGTGCCCGAGGTCGATCCTGAAGAGCGAGGGGCTGGCGGTGTGCGCGATGGCGGATCTGCATGGTATCGATCTGCTGATTGAATCGGGGGTGTGTAACGGGCGGTCGACGGAAATGTGGTGCCGGTACTTTGGTGACAATAACGATATCGATATATTCGCGGTTGATTGGGACGTCAAGCCAGAAGCAATCCATCGACTGAGGCCCTTCTGGTCGTTACATCGGGGAGGTGGTCCGCGACCGCGTATAACTGAGGGTGATGCGGCAATCTTGGTGCCCGAATTGATCCGCAATGCAAGCGGGAGGCGTATCGGCGTCGTCATTGACGGCCCAAAGGATGATGCTGCCGTGAAACTGGCTGAACAGTGCATGGCCTACGACAATGTGCGGTTTGTCGGCGTGCATGATATGGCCATGATGCAGAACGGAACGCCGCATGTGTCAAGGATGGACTTCGAGGTTCCGGTCAGTGGCATGACGGAGTGGTTCACCGACGCACCCTGGTTCGTCGAACTCTCCCACCACCTCGACGCCGATGAAAGCAACCTCGACGCAGAGCAAGGCACACGCTGGACACCCTATTGCCGACACGAAATAGGCAAGCCGCCGATGCCGCTTGGCAGCTACGGCTACACGATTGGCTTCCTGTCCAAGGAGACCCAAGGGTGAAACGTAAGCTGCTATTCATCGCCGTGCCACGTACCGGCTCGATGAGCATGATCGAGGCACTGAAGCCGCACGGGCTGCACGCGGTGAAGTACGATGTGGGGAAGGTGGACACGGTGTTCGATCCAGAGCGGCCGTTGACGACGTTCTATCACGCGAGCATCCCGTCTCTGATCGATGCCAATATCATCACGCGCGAGTGGCTGTCGGAACGCTTCGTAGTATCGTTCCTTCGCAATCCGTGGGACCGGATGGTGTCGCTGTATTCCTATCTGTTTGGGACGCTGGAACGCCACAGATATCGCCTTGGGGACATGAGCATCGACCGCTTTATTGAGACCGTAACAGCTTCCAGTCATCCCATCGGGCCGTATAATTGGCTCGGGCTTTCGCAAGCCGCTCCGCAAACCACATGGACGCGGCGATGCGGGCATGAGTTCGTAGGGCGATTTGAGAGGCTTGAGGCTGATTGGGCTATTCTGTGCGATATGATTGGCGCTTCTGCACCACTCCCGCATCTTGGGAAGAGTAGTCGCGATGATGGCTACCGCTGGGCCTACACAAAATCAACGCAGTATTTAGTGTCGCGATATTACGCAGCCGACATCCAGCGTGGAGGCTATACCTTCTAATGGGCTTCACAATCATCACCACAGTCTCGCCGGACTTCGAGCGGGCCCGCAGGCAGTTCATTCCGACATGGGAAGCCAACGCGGGCGCGGATGAGATCGTGGTTCATGAGATCGACGAAGGCTCATGGGTGAAGAACATCGTCCGGCGGGCCGAGATTATCGTGGCCGAACTCATTACGCGATTGCCACGCGGCGAGAAGGTTCTCGCCCTGGATGCCGACTGCATTGTGACAAAAGACTTGTCCGATGGCTTCTCCGATGACCATCGTATCAGCGTGGCACGATGGCCGAACGTGAATATGGGTGTGGTATTTTTCAATCTAGCTATCGCGTACAAATGGGAGACATGGCTGACAAGCATAGTCCACGCCATCCGGGAGGAAGGCGCGAACGAGCGGAAAGCCACGCACGAATGCGATCAAGTCGTGTGGCGTCCGCAGCTACACAATATGAGCAGCCATATTCACAAGCTAGGCGAATGGGAGTGGAACTACAACACGTTTGACGTGCGAGACTTTCTACATGAATTGCCAAAGCTGCGGGACATCTGCCGCGTTGTCCACTTCAAGGGGCACGGCGATTGGGAATACGCACAATGCGATCGTAAGATGCGATTACTAAAACGACTCTGGCCGGAGGAGCTATCGTGTATCGAATCCGCTTGAACTACGACGTACCACAGTGGGCGTACTACCGGCGATGTGCCGGCATTGCGAAGCATGCGCCGGAGAACTTCCAAGTGGATACAGGCGCGTGGCATCCTTGTCATGGCATGGCTTCGTGGCCAGGCGATATCGAGTATGACCTGATCATGAGCCTGGTGCCAGACGATGAGTCTACACTACGCAAGGCCCTGAAGGAACGCGGGCAAGAGGATACGGTTATCGTCGGCGGGCTGAATGTAGGTTACGGACACCACAAGGAACGCCTGCGCATGTGCCAGACCGGGGCCGACCATATCGTGGTGAACAACCGCGACTGCTGGCAGCGGCTAGGCAAGCCCGAGGGAATGACCTGGATCTCCAACGGCGTCGACCGCGACATATTCAAGGTGACCGTCCCGATAGCAGAGCGAACGCCCCGAGTGCTGTGGACCGGCTGCAACTTCCACTGCCACCGGACGAACATCAAGGGGTGGCAAGAGATCCTGATTCCGCTATCAAAGCGGCTTGACGATGCCGGTGTGCCTCACAGCTTCCGAAAGGTGAACTCCGACCAGCCCGAACGTTGCCACAGCACCGAGGAAATGGTCGAGTGGTACAATAGTGGCACGGTCTATATCTGCACTAGCAGTTCCGAGGGCACACCGAATCCTGCCCTAGAGGCTGCGTCGTGCGGTTGTACGCTGGTGACCACGGACGTCGGGAACATGCCGGAGCTGATCGACCACGGGTACAACGGTCTAATGATGGATCGCAGTGTTGATGCGATGTTCGACGGCATTATGCTGGCACTGGCAGATTACAATCCGATGGCGCATGCCATGCAGGACACCATCGCAGAATGGGACTGGTCGGAGCGGTCGACGCAGTATTACGATCTGTTCGAGCGGCTGATCAAGGAGGCGAGACGATGAAAGTCCTGGTTACTGGGTGCGCGGGATTCATCGGCGCACGCGTTGTCGAAATACTGATCGACGGTGGTGATGAGGTTGCCGGCATAGATGATCTGTCAGGCCAAAATCACCGGCTACCACGACTAGAAGGACTCAGGGGATTCCAATCGCATCGACTGGATATTTCGGAGGGGTGCTATTATGGTGGACGACTGGGGCAGATATTTGTCAACGGCAGATTCGATGCCCTGATCCACCTAGCAGCCAAGACCGGAGTGCGTGCATCCATCACAAATCCGTTGGAGTATATGAAGAGCAACGCTGGCGGGACCATGAATATGCTTGCCCTATGCGCGAAATACGGCATTCGTAAGTTCATCCTCGCATCCACGTCCAGCCTCTACGGAATCACGGACGGAACGCCGTCAAAGGAAACCGATCCAACCAACGCTCTCTCACCATACGCGGCGTCGAAGCTTGGGGCGGAGGCCGCATGTGAAGCCGCCCACCATCTTCACGGAATCGACGTCTCTATCCTGAGGTACTTCACTGTATACGGGCCAGACGGGCGCCCCGACATGTTTGTCTACCGTGCCTGTGAAGCGGCAGTAAACGGCACGCCGCTAACCATCTACGGCGACGGGGGCCAGTCGCGCGACTACACCTATATCGACGATATCGCCCAAGGAACGATAGCAGCACTGGAGCCGGTTGGATGCGAAGTAATCAATCTGTGTGCCGGGAACTCGGTCAGCTTGCTGGACGTTATTGATAGCGTAGCCGATAGGCCGATCAAGTGTCGCCATGAGCAACAGAGCCCGGCGGATGTGCCGACAACTCTTGGCGACAACGACAAGGCTCATCGCCTACTGGACTGGTCACCGCGCGTGGGTATCAATGAGGGGCTAGCCGCGACGCTCAGATATCATCGAAGCACTCTTGGATCGCCTTGAATACTTCAGCCTGCTCGGCCTGTAGCCGCTTCTGCTGGGCTTGGTGATCCTCGACTGGCTGAGCATACTGGATGGCCCCAAGATGCTCGATAAGCTCCTGTGCGGCCCGCTGTTGGTCTCGGTAGCGGTACTCCTGTAAAATCACCAACCAGAGCGTGAGCAACTGAGCGATGAGTAGGCACGCCAGAAGAGACAAGACACTGAAGTGTACCGACTTGGCCGGCTGTCGCCGCGGTGCCGTTCGTATCGATGGAATGTTGCTCATGTGGCCATTCTACCTATCTTATTGCCAGGCGTCAATAACCGTAGTTTCCACGTCGCCCACGGTAATCCCCGCATTCTCACGGAATTCTCGGTTTTCGGTATTGACGGAATCCGGGAAACCCGATATTATATAAGTATGAGGAGTACACGAACACAAACGAACCGGAGAAACGAAATGAACGACAAAATAGACTACACACTGCGAGATCGACACGCCAACATCATGATCGCTGGATGGACGGAGACACCGCGTGGATTATGGACACACGCAGACGTCGGCGGAATACACAATCTGGCGTCGGCCGAGCGAATCACCGACGCATGGGCAAACTAGCAACAGTCGAGGCATAGCTCACGCTCGACCTAGCCCTGAGAGCCTACTGGGTGGGCTCGACGGAGTGGGCCGAACTGAAAGAAATCGCATGACAGACAGCATGGAATACCGAGGCGTCCGAATCAGCAAGCACGAAGTGCGGGAAGACCCCGACCGGCCACCGCCTGGCATTTGGTGGTTTGTCCTGGACGCTGAAGGACGGCGGACGCGGAACTGGTACACCTCGCTATACGAACTTCAGACTGCTGTTGAACGTGGACGACATGGAAAGGAATCACAATGAACAAGGCACAAGCAGACCATAAATTCTCGGCGGCCGTTGGCGCGGAAATCCGGCGGCTGCGTGAGGTAGAGGAAGCGACGATCGGCACAATGGCCAAATCGGTTGGCGTATCAATCAGCACGTGGCATCAATGGGAGCGGGTTGGGCCGAAGCTGTGCTGGCTGCCACTGATTGCCGCGGCCCTTCCTGCGTCGACAATACTTGGGATAATCGATCACGCAATATATGGTAACCAACGAGGTGTAAGATGCGAAATGAAGACTTCGGAATCGGCGGGATGATTGGCGCAGCCTGTGTTCTCGCGTTCGCTGTGATCGCTGTGTACGTGACGCTGGTTGTGTTCGGCTCAAAGGATGCCAGTGGAGGTGGCATCACAAACTATACGTACCATCAACGGCCGGTGTCGGAGGCCGCCGTGAGCGCAACACGCGGCGCTCGTTAATACGCGTGAATTTGGCCCCGTTGCGTAATTGGTATCGCACTGACTGAACGGCGGCAGCCGGCAAACGTGGATTAACCTAGATTGGTCTGCGGGTCATGGACGCCGAGTTACCTGGCGTCGGGTATCGCGGTTGTGGGTTCGAGACCCACCGGGGTCTTTTGGATGAAAATTAGCCAGGTCGAGTACGTGAGAAATTGCGGTCAGGACTCGGCTGGAGGCGACCGCCGCCAAGTGCGAACGGCGTAATAGTGGCATTAGGCTTAGAGGGTGTGACACGTCAAGCATCGCATTACGAATCCTCTGAACTGGTGAGAGACCAGTGTTTTTGCTACTAACGGCTGAGAACGGAAACCCGCGACGGACCGCCAGCCATCGACAGCAGGTGACGGCACGACGCCCGAGCCTGCCTATTAGGAGATTCGCTGTGAGTACGCACGGCATTATCAATATACTCCGTTCGCAGCGCGGCATGTCGGATCGTACTACCCGGCGTGTCGCGTTGTTTTTTGGAGGTGACGAATGACAACGACCAAAGAAGATTGCGACCGACTGCGAACTATTGCGAGTCATTTCGCCGAACTCAGCGGCACAGAGGAGACGGCTCGCGCCTTTCTACACCGCATTGCCGACCAGCTTGAACGGGCTGCTGGCGTGGCAATAGCAGAAGCACGAATCCCACGCAAGGTCGATGACCTGGAGCGTGACGACTCGCTATTCCCCGAGGGCGAGGGTCGTGTGAAAATGACCAAGGAGGAAATGTCGCACCATACCGAGACACCGTGGGGTGAGGACATGGCGCACAAGCACCTAGCCGGTGGGCAAGCTCTGCTGCTTAACGGCAGTCGGCTATTCCACACGGCACGTATTCTCTCCGAGGCCAACTACCAGTACGCCCGGCATTGCGTCAACAGTCACGACGCGTTGCTTGCTGCCAAGGCGGCGCTTGAGGAATCAATAAACGGTCTGAAACGCCCCCATGAAATAACTTCCGAGACAGACTACATGCTCCTTGGCGACATTACGAAAGCGGAGGAGGCAGCATCGGACGACACGACTGCTGGCCCGAAGCAAGCAGGGTTTGTGCCTGAAGAGGCTACGGCGGCTATTGCAGAGGCGAATCTGAAGGGCGAACATGCGCCATTATGCAGGACTAGGCTGGAACTACTGCGCGATCAGTTCGGTGCTAGTTTCGGACCGTTGCATGAGATAACAGCAAGCAACGAAGTGCATTATACTTGGTGCATGGATAGTGGACCTGGCAATATAACGCGCGGGCTGATCAGCCACCGAGACCTGCTCGACGACATGGTAGCAAATGCCGACACGACGCGGGAGCACAACACGATCATCGACAGCCTGGCCGGGCAGATCCGTGACAAGGATGTGAAGCTCAGCCACGCAAACTTCGCACTGGCAACCCACAGGCAACGGCTAACATTCGCCCAGGGTGAGACGACATTTTACCAGAGCATCAGCGATAGCTGGGAATTCGTCGCGACGAAAATCAACGACAACCTAAAGGCGGAGCGCAAACAGGCAGCGGCCAAGCTCCACGACATCGCCGAGGAGTTGTGCGATCTTTACGAGGCGATGGATGCCGGGCAGGACACGGCGGCGCTGGAAGACTTTTTCACGAATGGCCCGCTGCCCGTGAAGTACGTCGACGGCGAAGGGTGGAAGCCATGATTGATATTTTGGAATTCGCTTTCCGTGACTTCTGGACGTGGCTCGGGTGCTGGTTGTTTCTCGGGACGATCTGCACGGCCATCGCCAACGTGCGGCTTGTGGTCGTCAAGGAATCTAGCGCTACCATCAAACACGTTGAGCAACGTGGAGGCGGCGCGAAGGAAACCGTTAAGGTGGGATGAATGGCCGACGTACAGCAAACGCGACAATTCACGTTGCGTGTCCGCAGGGGCACGGCTCTGAAATGGGCAGCCGCCTTGTATTGTGAGCGGTTCGGCTGGCTGCTGATTCATGTAAGTTGGACTAGGGACGGTTCAAAATTTATCCTCAGCCTGACGTTTACACAGGGCCGCGACCCCTACGCCGATATCGTAGGTCGCAGGCGCCGTGTGTACCCGACGTTGCCATTGTCGCTACTAACCAAATCTCTAAAAACGAAACTACTGGGCCACAAATGACCGACGTGCAAATCCTGGACATATCGAACGCAAAATACCACGCGATGGATGGCGTCTGGTCATCCTCGCAGTTGAAGCTGCTTCCCGGTGACCCGATGCTGTTCGACGTTCAGCACATCGCCAAGACAATGCCGTTCAAGCGGACGAAGGCAATGGAACTCGGTACCAAGGTGCATCGCCTACTGCTGGACGGCGCGGAGACGATAGACATTCCGCCGGAAGTGCTGTCGAAAGTGGGGTCGACGAACACGAACGCGTACCGCCGGTGGGAAATCGACGTGTTTCTAAGCAACCCAACAGATAGGCCGGTCCCCGTCAAAAGTGACGACCCAATCAAGCACATCATAGCCAACCTGCGAGCCCACAAAATGGTGCGGGAGCTTCTGTCGGCCAGCGTGTTCCGCGAGCAGTCGATCGTATGGACCGACCGCGATACAGGCCTGAAGCTGCGCTCTCGTGCAGACGACGTTGCGTACTTTCCAAACGCAGATCAGCCGCGCAAGTTATGGGACCTAAAGACGTGCTCCAGCATAGAAGAACGCGACAAGCAATCGCAAATGTTGGCTCTGAAGTATCATCGCTCGCTCGATCACTACGGCACCGGCCTGGCTGTTGCTGGAGGCAGCAGCTTGCTGTCGTGGGACGGTTCAATTGACGAGGTGCTAATAGTGTGGGCGGAGACTAGCGAGCCTTACCGCGTCCACGTGCAAGCTGTCGCGGAGCGTGCATTGTCGCGAGCGGCCGAACAGAACTGGGCGGCGAAAGAAGACCTGGCCCGGCGACTTGTGCTACACGCGGCCGGCGACCCTGACGCCTGGCTGCCTGACGACTATCATTTGCCCCGGCCCGAGTTGGACCTTCCCGAGTACGAATACCAAAAGGAGGACGTGATGCCAGAGCGACCGCTGGAATACTGTTGCGAATGTGACGCGGCGACCGGCAAGGCCGGGGAAGGCGAAGATTCGCTATACCGCGATTGCGGCGACGGACCGTACTGCGAGACATGCCACAAAGAGTTGCCGTGTCAACGAATCAAGCCGGGTATCAGTGACGACGTAGTCGCGTGGGACCAAATGCGCGCCGCTGTATTAGGTGACCCAGACCAGACAAATGACGTTATCAACTGGGCGCTGAATCATATCGATGCGTACATGCCAACCAACCAAAAGGAGACGTAGCGTGAGTACAGAACTAGAACAAAAAGCCCCCACGGGCCTGACCGTATCGGATGACGGCCCACTGTCCTATCTGCTGGACACGGCGCGATTCAATCACGTATGGCGGATAGCGTCTGCCATTGCAGCAGCAACGCTACTGCCTGACCATCTACGGTTGGACCGCAATAAAAAACCCCTGCCAGAGAAACAAGTTCAGAGCAATGTGTTCTGCGTTGTCTCGCAGGCTATCCGGTGGGGCTTCGATCCATACGCTGTTGTCGATGAAACCTACGTCGTTGCGGGTCGGCTCGGCTATCAAGGCAAGCTGATTGCGGCCGTAGTCAACGCACGCTCTGGACTGAAGGAAAATCTGTCGTTCGCCTACAGTGGGAGCGGGCAGGACCGAATGGTCACAGTCTATGGATATTTCGTAGGTGAGAAAGAGCCTCGGACGATCACGCTATCTGTCGCGCAGGCGAAGACAGCGAACAAGATGTGGACCTCCGACCCCGACCAGAAGCTGGCGTACAGCGGCGCGACGAAATGGGCGAGGCGACATTCACCCGAGGTCATGTTAGGCGTGCTGACGGATGACGACCTCGACCGAATACGCGAATCCCGATCTATCAATGTTGCGTCGGAGCCCCGCTCGCTCGAAGCATTCACCGGCAAGCCCGAGCCCACCGAAGCCGACCTCACCGCAGAGGCCGAAGCACTGCCGGAGCCTGCCAAGGTCGAGCCAGCTACCGCTACACACGACGACGTCGACCCCGACCAGCGTCTGGATGAATTCATGGCCGCCTACGAACAGGCAGATACGCTAGAGGAGGTCGACGGCATCGATCGAGACGCAAAGACCGACCCCAAGGTAGGCGACAAGCCACGGCAGAACGCCATCTTCCACCCCGAGGCCGGCTACTCTGCGTTGGCTCGCAAGCGGATTGGCGGTGAAGCGTGAACCCAGCAGCATTCCAACCCGATTACGCCGTGCCACCCGGTGAGACTCTTGCCGATTGGATGGCCATGCACAACGTGACTGTCTTGGATATGTGCGACCTCATGGTAGCGATGCCTCCGTTCGTGAACGCACTGCTAGCCGGCGAGCAAGAGATCACCGATGGCATGGCCCATCAACTGGAGTCTGTAACGGGCATTGTGTTCTCATTCTGGATCGAACGCGAGCGGAAGTATCGCGAACAGCTGGCAAAGTCAAAGGAAGGTGAAGCATGAGCCGACTAACAGATTCCGACATAAACAAGCTATTCCAATCCTGCGAACCATCGCTGCAAGATTCAGCCGACGCGGCAGCGTTAAAGGTTGCCGTGGGATTCATGGCAGTCATACCATACCCAGGCGACGACGCGATGGTCTGGTCGATACGACATCTAGCTGCGGCATTGCCTGAATTCGCAGATCGGGAGCTTCCATGTCCTGCATCAAAGTAGACAACGGATTCGTGTGCGTGGGCAATGAGCCGGAGGTTATCGAGCATAACGGCAAGACGTACTATTTCGAGTTTCATAAGTTTGGCGGGCCGATACCATGTACCAAAGATGGTGACCAGCGGCTGTCACCCGTGCCGAAAGCGGTATGGGAAAAACTGGACGGCCACATGAAGGCGAAGAAGCTATGAACACCACCGAAAACCACAAGACCGACCGAGGCTGCAACGCGAGCGAAGACAACCGCCCACTGCCGTGGGATGATATGTCAATGCGATTGAGAAACATCCTACAACGCGCCAAAATCTTCACCGTGAAGGACACAGTGGAGTTTGGCAGGGTCAATGTGATGGACATTCGGAACATGGGCATCACGGCTATGCTTGAGCTAGACGAAATCATGGAATGGTTGGGGGCGACTTCTGAATGGGTTACACTATCCCAATCAACAAAGGGACCAAAATGAACATCGACCACAAGACCCACACGGCGACCCTAGACGACACCGACCGCGAGATCCTGAAGGACGCGGCGAACATCATCCAGGACGTTTCGCCATACATCGACAAGGAGCGTTTATGGAGGGCGCTGCCGGCTGTGATCCCGACTGAACTAAACGGAGGATTCATCAGTCGCCTGGTGCTTGCCGTGGAACGGTCTGTGCGGCCGGTGGAGACCACATGAAAAAGAAAATATGTTACGTTGCCAATGATAACTCAGAACATACCACGGAGCTTGCGTGCCGTGAGCATGATGCGGCTCTTGCTGGCTGCACATTTCTCTGTCCAAAATGTGATGGGTGTGGGAAGCAAGACGGCGAGCCAATCTGGAAGTCCGTTTATGACAGGGAAGCAACCGCCTGGGGAGGCCAGTTTGCCCGGGATGTATACACAAAGAAAATCGTCGGGCACAAGCAGGTCACTTGCAGCGTTTGCGATGGCCGCGGATGGACCGCAGTAGAACAAACGCCGATTACTGATGAACGGGTGATTGGCTGGAAGGATAAAGCCGATGCGACTTGAAACGGAACCCAGCAGGTCGGTTACTAGGGTCTGAGTATGGTGTGGCGCAGGGTTCGATTCCCTGCCTGGGTGTTTTGGGGTTGACATACTGTAGCGACTCGCTACAATCATACGAAACGAGGGAAAGCGATGGAACGAAAGAAAGCGAAGCCGCCTAGTCAAGATCGTGAGACGAAATGGATTCGGGCCGAGATCCCCCGGGGGTTGCACAAACGCCTACGAAAGAGTGCGATCGACATGGAATGCAACATTCCACAGGCCGTGGTTCTACTACTCGACTTGGCTCTGATTGAACGAACAAGACAATGAGCGACGACGCCACAGCCATCGATATCTTGACGATGATTCGAGAAAAAGAGGGCGACAATGGCTAAAAACCCAGCTTTCCCATTCTACGCATCCGACTGGCTCGGCTCAAATGCCCGCGTACAAATGACGCTGGAACAGCAGGGGGCGTATATCAACCTGCTAGCCAGGCAGTGGAGCGATCCGACGTGCTCTTTGCCTGACGACGAAGAGGTACTTGCAAAGCTCTCAGAAATGGGTCAAGGGTGGTTGGCAAATGGTTGCCTTGTGGTACGCGATTGCTTCCAACCACATCCTACCTTAGTTGGGCGGATTGCGAACGCGAAACTGCTGGAATTGCGTGCCGAACGTGATACATGGATAGAGAAATCTCGCGAGGGTGGGCGTAAGTCCGCTGCGTCCAAGAGGTTACATCGTCGCAAGGGTGGTAGAACCACCGTACAAACCAACAGCCAACCAAAGGCCAACTCTCCGTCTCCGTCTCCGTCTCCGTCTCCGTCTCCGTCTCCGTCTCCAAAAAACCCCCCTAACCCCCCCGGGGGAATGAACGGATACAGCGAAGCGTTTGAACTGTTCTGGAAGGCATACCCCCCGTTCAGGCGGAAGGGGAAGGGGGACGCCGCTAAGTCTTACGCCAAGGCTGTCCGCAGGGTGGGCACTGAGCGTAACCTGACAGCAACAGAAGCCGCCGAATATCTACAAGGCCGCATTGCCGAGTTTGCCGAGTCGCCGGTGGGTAAGGGCCAGTATTGCCAGCGACCAGCCCCGTGGCTCAACCAGGCGTGCTGGGACGATGCACCGGAGGCGTGGCAGCGGGAACCACCGCTAGACCCCGAAACGAAAGGACTGTTCTGATGCGAGAATGTCAGTGGTGTATGTTTTGGGAGGCGGATGGGTCCGGCGTGAATGGTATTTGCCGCTGTAAATCGCCTCGACCGCGCACTACGGACGAAGAGTTCGGATGGTGGCCGATGACAAATTGCGAGGAGTGGTGTGGTGAGTTTAAGAGCGATGCGTCAACGGGCGACGAACTATTTCCATGGGCGGAATGCGGAGCTGTCAGATACAGGCTAGCACGATCTATTATAGGTTCGCCGGACATAACAAAACGCCGCATGGTGGAGGGTGTCGGTTGGATGCACAAAATAACCTTTGGCGACGTGATAGAGTCGGGGCGAGCGTGGTTTGAATCTAGGAATAATGTAGGCAAGAGGTCACTCGAAAAAGTGGATGCCATATTTACAGCACACGGCCTGAGTGATGCGTGGCTAGAAAGCTAAAACGAAAGGACCATTCTGATGACTGACTGTGAAACCTGCGATGGGTTTGAATTCAAAGATTGTACATACCACTACTGCTGCAATTGCGGTAAGGCGGTAGACGATTGCGAGTGTGACCATGAATGATTTCTGCGATCAGTGCGCTTGCGAGGAGTCCCAAGACTGCGGCGAGCACTGCTGCGACTGCGGCGAACACCTAGGCGATTGCGAGTGCGACGATGACTAATAAAGAGCTACAGGCACTATTGGCCGGATGTCCAGATGACGCTGAGGTGAAGGTCGCCGATTGGAATGAAGACTACACGTCGCCTTGTGGAGTAACCTGCATCTGCTACTACAAAGGCGACAACTCCATCGTGATAGAGGAGGTGGTGCGATGACTGACCCCCAATGGCGCGAGACCGCCGACTACCTATCGACGCGCCTTCCAAAGCTCAAGGTTTGGGTGCGGAAGCATTTCCCATCCGATGCCGAAAGACAGAAGGTCTCGGACGGCTGGGCTCGGCTATTCGATGGCGTAAGCGTGGAGGCAGCCACGGCGGCCATTGATACGTTCGCTGCCGACCTAAGCTTGCACACATTCTCGACTGCCGATCTTCCGTCACGGATTGCCCGAGCCGCGAAAGAGTACCGTCCCGAGCGCAAGCGCCAGTACGTGGGCGGCATCGAGACATTTCGTTGCCACCATTGCGAGGACAGCGGGCAGGTGCTTGTCTGGTCGCCGGACGCCACACGTAAGGCACGGGCGGGCACACTGACAATCGAGAACGTCGCCTACGGCAAGTGTATCGTACCATGTAGCTGTGATCTGGGGTGCGTGCCGAAAACGCAGGGACCGTACCAGCAAGAGGTCGAGCGGTTCGACCCAGGAAAGATGTTCCCCATCAAGGCACTGCAATACACGATGGCCAACGGCGAGGATGGTGTGATACTGGAACATTGCACGGAGCCGATGCAGTTGGCCGCGTTCCAGGCGTGGGTTGACGACAAGATGAAACCGAAGCAACATTCCGAGTTTGCTGATTTTGGATAGGGAGCACCATGAATGAGTTGGCTTTATTTGCCGGAGCGGGAGGCGGACTGCTTGCCAGTCAGCACCTCCTCGGACACCGAACCGTCTGCTACGTCGAGCGAGAGCCGTACTGCGTCGACGTGCTCAAAGCACGAATCGCCGACGGAGTGCTCGACGACGCGCCCATCTGGGACGATGTGCGAACCTTTGACGGAACCGAATGGCGTGGCGTCGTGGCTTGCGTCTCTGGCGGCTTCCCGTGCCAGCCGTTCTCGGTCGCAGGAAAACAGGCGGCTGACCTGGACGAACGAAATTGCTGGCCTGACACCGTTCGTATCATTCGAGAAGTGCAGCCCGAGTGGTGCTTCCTGGAAAACGTGCCCGGATTGCTGTCTGCCCGGCATAGATATTTCGGAACCATTCTCGGAGACCTGGCCGAAAGCGGGTTTGATGTTGCGTGGAAAGTGCTATCGGCGGCAGAAGTGGGAGCATGCCATCTACGCAAGCGGTTGTGGATTGTGGCCCACGCCGCGAGCGAGCGAGGGGGACCGGATGGCGATGTACAAGCAGGGAGGGACGCCGCTCGGATTGGCGGTACGGATGTTCCCGACGCCATACGGACTCAGTGCGAACAAGGGACAGGGGGACGGGGAGTTCGGCAAGGCGATTCGGAACTGGGCGACTCCAACGTCACATCCACGGACGCACTCGCCACGGAAAGTAGATCACGGGGTGCAATTGGCGAACCAAGTTGGTGGGACACTGAACCCGCCGTGGGTCGAGTGGCTCATGGGGTGGCCCATCGGGTGGACCGACTTAGAGCCATTGGAAATGGACAAGTTCCGCTTGTGGCTGCAACAGCATGGCGGTTATTGACGGAATGAAACCGAAGCAACATTCCGAGTTTGCTGATTTTGGATAGTAGAGAGCAAGATGTTTGAGGGACCAATAGGCAAGGATATGATGATCAAGCAAGGATACGTGCCTCCGACATGCACGCTCAACGACAAGGTTGCTGGGCCGACGATTTGGGCTGAAATTAACGCCGGCCGGTCGCCATGCTGGGGCTGCAACATGGACCGCCATCTATGCCAGGGGCAACCGAAGCCGCACGGTGAATTCGCGGCGTTTACGTAAAGGAAAAAAACATGAACACACATGAAGACAACTGCCACCGGTCGGAGTTTATGGATCGCTTGATTGAGAGATCCGAAAGCATGATCGAAAATAAAGAATCGGAAATCACTGCCGGAAAACCAGACGAACTAGAGCTGGCAAGCTGGCGACACAAGCGGTTTCATTGTCGGCACCTGCCAGACGACGAACAGGGCATTCTGCGAATATCTGTCGGTGGAGGCGAGACTCCGCTACCGATGAATTATCTTGTGTTCCGTGGCACCGTTGGCCGGTGTATTCAGTTGCTAGAAGGGGCACTGGCAGCAATCAAGAAAGCACCATAACCGCAGCCGCACGGTGAATTCGCGGCGTTTAGATAGGAGAAAAACAATGTTCATTCAATTCGAGCTATTCGGCAAACCAGCAACACAGGGCAGCAAGCGAGCACTGCCGGTAGGCAAGGGGGCGAACCGACGCCACATCGTTGTGGACTCATGCAAGGGGCTGATTCCCTGGCGACATTACGTTGCAGCAGAGGCGGCCAAGGTGTATGACGGGCCGCTTCTCGAAGGCCCTGTAATGTTGGCCGTGACATTTGACCGCGTGAGGCCGAAGAGCCATTTCGGCACAGGCAAAAACGCTGACGTAGTCAAGGACTCTGCGCCATCGGAACCAACAGGAAAACCGGATTCACTCAAGCAGGTACGCGCAATCGAGGACGCAATGTCAGGCGTCATCTATCGCGATGATTCGCAGATCGTGAAGCATAGCATCTGTAAGCGGTGGGGGCCGAAGGAAAAGACGCAAGTCATGGTGACAACTCAGTAAGAGGAGCCGAATCGATGAGTGAGAAAACACGGTGCCCGAACTGTGGGGCGAAGGAATCGCACGAGAAATGCTGTAATGACACAAATCTCGTGTATCGGTGCGGTACTATTGGTTCTGGCATGCCGACCAAGAAATGCAAAGCCCGCATGTGGAAGCGTCGAGCGAAGGCAGCCGAGAAGGAAGTCGAGAGGTTGCTGGAGGAGCTATTGGAGTGTCGTCGTGACTTGTTTGATGAGTTTCCTGAACGGGATCAGGGAAAAGAGGATGAAGCTTCTTTCCACGCTGAAACCGAACGAGTTATCAAGGGCGACTAATGTACGGCAACGCCCCAACAGCCTGCACGTTCTGCGGTGACGTCATCTTCGGCGTGCTCACACGCAAGCTCGACCACGCGAGAACGCCGGCCTGCAAGGAATGCTATAGGCTCGGGCTGGCCAGCGGGAAGTACAACGGGCCGTCGGTCGCCGAGAAGTATTTTTGGGAACTGAAAACTATACACGAAAGGACGGGCGCATGAGCGACAAACGACACGATGGACGAGTCTTGTACCGCTGCCGACTGTGTAACCAGACGTATGAAGTCGCACATGTGCCAGACGTGCATTGTTCTCTTGCCTACGCCGCACTTGGGATCGAGTTGGACCCTGCCCTATGTTCACAGGAACCACTCGCGCCGAAGATGTTCGACATCCACTGTTGCGGAGGCAAGGGCGGTGAGTACGGCGTTGCGGATCTGATTGGCGGGAAGGTTGACTAGCCATGACGCCAGAAGAAAAAGCGTTCGCGGCAATGCAAGCCGATGACCCGCTCGGCCACTCCACGGCCGGGTACCTGCGAGAACGGTATCGGAAATACGAGCCCCCGCCGGAAGTCTGCGACGCGCTCGACGCGGCCGTTGAGGCATTCTGGGATGAGGAAGACCCGAGGGCTGGCTGACTGAGAACCAAGACACTTACCCAGGCAAGGAGAATGACTATGCGACAGCAGTATTTTCAGATCGACCCCCTGCGCATGGTGTGGAATGTTTTCTGCCGGTTGTTTCCAAACACGCCGTTTGTGCTGGAGTGGACCGACGACTTGCACAAGCAGGACGGCGACCCGTGGGGGCAGGCGTTCATTCCCGATGATAACGGCGACACCCCGGTGGTGTCGATCGATGTCGCTACGCCGGTGCGCGGAGCGGTTGAGGTGCTCGCTCACGAGTTGGCGCACGTCGCCGTATATGATTTGGGGCTCAATGAATTACAGGATGACGATCACGGCAAGCATTGGGAGGAAATCCTCGACAAGATAAACGAGGAATATCATGTTGAGTTCGAGAGGCAGATTGAGTTGGCGCCGGTTGTGTTTGTGGCGCAGTTCTGAGACACCTACCCCCAGGCAAGGAGAATGACGTGAGCGACAAACAAGCGGCTGTGATGGACGTGGCCGCGCATGACCCGCACGACAATATGGTATGGCTCCATTGCTGCGGCGTCTGCGCAAAGGTCCATGTCGAGCCACCGACCCCCGCACAGCCCTGCCCGTACTGCCAGAACGCCCGCCTCCGCAAGCTGCTGGCCGAGTTGGTCGAGGCTGCGGAAGGGCGTCGCGGGCCACACGTCACGTTCCAGCGATGCAACGAGGCCGACGTACTGCTCGACAAGGCCATTGACGCGGCGAAGGAAGCACTGTAACCCCCCCGGCCAAAGGGTGCGTATACTAGCCGCACCCCTCCCTAGAGGCACGCCGACATGAAACCCAAAAGCTCAGCTTGACTTTTCCACAGCTGCCGCTCTAATTCCAGTATGGGAGCAACCTGGACCGAAGCTTTATAAGGGCGTGGTCCTACCTACAATTAGCAGTCGGTCGCTCTATCCGTTGAACCCGGTATCCTGCAAGGCGGTGGTTAGTCCGATGCGTATTCCAAGACCCGATCACTGCCGAGCAGGTGCCACACGGGAGAAACTCATGCCGAAACTTCGCGAGAGACTCGACGCCGCCGAAGATGCTGCCGACAAAATCGCAGAGGCGGCCATCGAAATCGCCGAAACCGCGGAGGCCTTCGAGGAGGCCGTCGAACGGCTCACGCCGCAGGTTGAGGCGGCGCTGGGCAATGTGTCCCGTGTCACTGTCGACATCCAGACAGCCTGCACAGAGGCCACCCTGGCAGTCAATCGATTCCGCCGCTGCACGGGCGGGCGACTGGTAATCCACTGGGGCAATATATTCTACCCCGCCCGCTGGGGGAAGCCGTTTACTACCGTGGAACTGATATTCGAGGAGGTGACGTGATGGAATGGGTGATGCTAATCGAGATGATCATCAAGGCGATTCAAGAGTGCCGTGAGAATCGCTCGGACAACGACATCGTGGCCGGGCTGAACTCGCCGGGCGTGCTGGAATACTTCGCTTGCAAGAGGATCCTGAAGCGTGAACTCGGGCTGCGCGGCAAGAAACTGCGCCGGAAGGCACGCGAGGGGATCGCTGAACTGAGTAAGCTCGAGCCTGCCGAAGTGCAAATGCTCGTTTCGGGTGACATTCAAGCATTCATGGACGCCAAGTAATGCCAGACAAGCCCGACAAAAACCCGGATCTACCCAGTCGCGATGTGACCATGACGGAAAACACAGCGCTCACGTTCTGGTATGACCCCAAGGAAGACGTCTACAGTCCCGACGATGGTGAGCCCGTATGACACCAACTAGACCCGACAAAAACCCGGCGTGGTCGTTCACTGTCTGGGCGGCCGGCGCCATTGCGTTCCTAACCTCACTGCTTACCGAGTCGTGGATCGTAGCCAACCCGGATGCGATCCGATACATCGGGTACGCCATTGCGGCGTTGACGCTGGTCCTGCGGATCAAGACGCGGCAACCGTTGCGACTCCCGTTCAGCGGATCAATTCCACGGAGCGAATAGATGAGACGGTGTAAAGTCCTTCCTCTCTTGGCGTTCCTGTTGCTCGCAGCACCAGCCATGGAATTGCACGCGGCTGCGCCGGCCCAATCCGAGCCACCGCCGAACGCAATCACGGCTCCGGACTCGGCCCAGGTTGGGGAGCTTATCCGGCTGCGAGCGACGGGAGCGAATAGATGAGACGGTGTAAAGTCCTCCCTATCTTCGCGTTCCTGTTACTTGCGGCAACCTCTGTTGTGGCCACGGCGGAACCATCCGACTCCGTGTCCGCGTCTGCTGCAATCGAGGCCAAGGAGACGGCAAGCGTCGGTGAGCTTATCCGGCTGCGAGCGACGGGAACCGAAGCAACGGCCTATAGCTGGGTTGTCGTTCCACCCACGGAGGACTTTGAGGCCATCGGGGACCGTGCGTTTCTCTCCGCGCGTGGTCCGGGGCAGTTCACAATCGTGCTGGCCATCGCTACGACGGAGGGCGTGGAGCAAGTCACACACGTGGTTGTCATCGGCGACGGTCCGAAGCCGCCCAACTCGGCTATCACGGCCGCCTTGGTACGTCAGTGGCTCAACGCGGTGCCCGAGAATGTCCGCAACGCGTCGGCCGACAACCCGGTCACCGGCGAGAAGATGACCCGGCAACAGGCCGTCGGGCAGACGTTCTCCGACATCGCCACGGCCGCGAAAGAACTAGGCTCTATCAGAGCGACCAACGTGATGCTCACGACCGGACTGGCAGCCGCGTTCGGCCCGGGTGCATCCGACTGGCGGGCCTTCGCCGATCGGGTCGACGCGGCGCTGGCTGTCGAGGAGAAGCGGGGCATCACGGCGGCTGAGTATGGGGCCGTGTTGGCTGTTATTGGGGGGGCATTGCGATGACTGACCGGAGAGGCCAGGCGATGATAGAGAGGCGAGGACACCTAATCGACAAGGAACTTTCAGGTACGATGCTACCTCATGAAGAAGTCGAATTAAGGCAACTCGACAGAATGTTGCGTGCCTATCGTCACAAGGTCGCTCCGTTGCCAATCGAGGCAGCCAGAAAGCTACACCGGTCCCTTTTGGCGAGGGCTGTGCGATGACTGACCGCGAAATCGTCGAACTGCTGGAGAGTACCGGGCACCTGGAATGGCCGTTTGGCAAGCAGCAGCGAATCCCCGATGAGGTCTACAAGTTCGACGTACAGAGGCCGTTGCGGCATCCTGCGATCGAGGCAGCCACCGCAAGCTATCAGAATTTCATGTGCGAATGCCTCGACCCGCTGTGTATGCAGCACCACTCGCGGCACTCGCAAGCGGACGGACAGATCGGCCCGGCAACGCTGGAACTGTTCGAGTTGCCAAGATGTGGGTGCGCTGATTATTCGCCAGACGTAGCCGCGGCAACCGGTAGCGGATCTTGGAAAGGCTGTCACGGCGTGGGTGACTACCACCAGGCCACGGTTCACATCGACGTCCAACACATGCCGACCTTTCTGGACCCACATTGGGCCGAGATCCTTGCACGTGTGACGGCATCCTACGAGGACATCGGCTTGCGGTTCGAGTTCGTCGATGAGCCAGACGCAAACATCGCCATGTCGTTCGTGGAGCGGTCACGCGGCTGGATCGGCCTGGCCATCGTCGGTCAAGGCGAGTCGTGTGGCAGCCAGATTTGGGCACGATTCCTGAGTACCTACAAGCCGAAGAATATACTCAGCGAGTGGACGACGCTTATCATGCACGAGCTTGGGCACAACGCAGGTCTCCAGCACACACGGGGCGGAGTCATGAGCCCGAGCATAGTTCACGGGCTACCGGCTAGCTGGAAAGGCGATCCCTCGCGGCCAGTGCTGGCACGCAAGTACGGCGGCGTCCCGATACCGGGCGGGCCTGACGTTGGCGAGTGCTGGACTGACCATTACATGAGGTCCAACCGAGGCCGTGAGTCGCAGCCCGTACCGATCACGCCGCCGATGCCAGTGGGGGACCAATGAGATGACAGGCTCAATAACCAGCATTGACGGCGAACGGTATCACGCAACAACATGCCGGATCGGTACAAACCTGATTGTCCCCACCTCGCCGATTCAGGTCAGGTTGGCACATCAGGGCACGCCGTCAACAGGCCAGCAGTTCTGGCCGTACCTAGACAACGACGGCAGACCATGCGAACCCTAACATTCATCATCGCAATGCTACTACCATCGACAGCCTACGCAGGCCCGCTCATGGACGCGATACGCTGCGCGACGATGGGGCCGGTAGCCAGTGCGATCGCGGCCAGACAGGAACCCAAGATACACCCGGTGGCCAAGGTACAGCCGGAAGAGGAATGCACAGACGGAAACTGCCCCGTGGACCAAACGCGCGGGCGAGCAAATACTAAGCGTTTTTTCAAGCGTCGCTAACGGCGTTGATCCATGAGGGCACGCTACAATGAGAGCCTACGGCATCCGCGTCAACGCTGGCTGGAATGACCTGGAAGACTACGGACCGCCATCAAGAGACAGGAACATGAAGAGCAAGAGCCGTAGAGAAGGC
>Ga0114923_10000386_pt1 | contig 36655 bp, 32 predicted proteins | sample SumtaG_FD_89578 | JGI IMG/M metagenome (GOLD analysis project Ga0114923, IMG submission 89578) | Deep subsurface microbial communities from Indian Ocean to uncover new lineages of life (NeLLi) - Sumatra_00157 metaG | ecosystem: Environmental > Aquatic > Marine > Oceanic > Sediment | place: near... | reverse complement strand
GGGTAATCGCCGATTTTTGGATTAGCGTTTGTTATTTCTTTAAGTAAACTGCTTTTACCAGCATTAGGGAAACCAATAAGCCCATAATCAGCAATAAGCTTAAGGTTAATATATAAATCTCTTTCCTGGCCCTTAAAACCCTTTTGGGCATACCTTGGCGTAACATTTATAGAAGAACGATATTCCGAGTTGCCTTTACCGCCCCATCCTCCTCGACACAAGAGAAAACGATGGTCTTTGTCAGTCACCTCAAAAACTTCTTTAGAATTTTTATCAGTAATAATAGCCCCAATAGGAACTTTAATTTCTAAATCCTCGGCAAACTTACCATTTTTTCTCTTTGGCATTCCATGCTGACCGTTTTCTGCTTCGATTTTAGAGCCTTTAAAAAACTTAGAAAGATCGTAGATATTTGAAGTAGGGATAATAAAAATACTGCCGCCCTTCCCTCCATTACCTCCATCTGGACCTTTTCTTCCTTTATAAAAAGAAACTTTTCCATTACCACCATCCCCAGCTTTAAGCTTAATGTTTATTTCTGTAACTAACATAGGTTTTCTTTATTATATCAGGCAGGTTGAATTTAACGAAGACCCCATTAGAGCTAAACCCGGCACTGTGTTTCGGACGCGATCAGCATTAAAAAAATACTCTTCCATAATTTTTATTATACCGAAAAAAAACACTAGCTCCCTACCCTAACGGTCTTATATTAATTAATAAATGTCGTACAATATTAATTAAACATAATAACTAATTTTAACAAAAAGTTTTAAATAATTAAAAAAAATCCCAAAAAAAAGAAAAAGTTTTTTGGGGTTTACCAAAGAACTTGTTTGATTTAAATAAGATGGGAGAAGGAATTGAGCCTTTTAGAGTGTTTGTGAGTCAAAGACTATAATTCTAAATGCGCGCGGGTGGAAACGCCAACAAAGCCAGTACCGAATGTTAGGCCTAATGGTTGTAAAATTTCAGAAGCATATTTTTCTTGGTATTCTATTACTGCTGTTTTTGTTATTTGCCCAAAATAGCCGGTTGCATTAATATCGGGCCTATTCCAAACACCCTCACCAATTAAAACCTCTTGCAAGGCAGTTACGTCATCACCTCTCATGCCTAAATATAAATTCCTGTCAAAAGAAAATTCTGGCTCTTGATATGGAATATCCAAAGATAAATTTTGAAAATAATCTTGAGTTTCCGTATCAAGCATGCCGCTGCCTTCTTGCTCTTCAAAAGACCAAAAATCGCTTAAATGTTCCTGCTGAAATTCCTTGAGAGCAGTTTGAGTAATTGACCCAAAATAACCAGTTGCTTCTACGTCTGACTCCCATACACCTTCGTTTATTAAAACTTTTTGCAAAGCCTGAACTGCCTCTCCCCTGTCGCCAACGGTTAAACCATTATCAAATAAATAAGACGGAAAAAGCATTAAGTCTTTATTTAAATCACTAAGTTTTTTATGAATAGATGCTTTTTGGACATAAACACTGCTTTGAAACAAATCAGACACATCTAAAGAAATGCTTTCCAATTCAAGCAAGGTTAGACTCACCGCTTCTCTGTGGCCATAATTATAAAACCATCCATCTTTGTAATAATCATGAGGGATATCATTAAACTCCACCTGTTTATCAGTGATTAAAAATAAATCAATTTGAGTGCTACTTTCACTAATTTCAGAAATGCCGCTTATTAAAATTGGAAAATAGAGAAAATCGCTTTCAAAGCGATAAACCAATGGTTCAATACTCACCTCTTTCTGGTCCGCGTTAATAACATCAAAAACAAAATAATTGACTTCCTTTTTTAAATAATTATCTATCCCTTGTTTAAATCCGGCTGAGATTTGTTTTTGCTCAAATCCTTTTCCAAAAGCAAAATCTTGAACCCAATCTAAAAAATCATTTAAATCATTAACCTTAACTGTTGTTACGCTGTGAGCGCCAATCTGCTCTTGAAAAACAATTTCTATACCTGGCTCTGCTGTTGTCTCGCCTTCGCCCTCTAACGCCATGGGATAACCATCAACCGCTCCCCTTTTCTCGTTCATAATTGACACCAACGTTTCAAATGATTCAAAACTGCCTTCACTAATTTTTGGTTCAGATGGCAGAGGTATAACTCGCAGGGCTGTAATGTTACCAGCGCTTTCTACATCAATAGAAAGAATCATTACTTCTTCACTACCATTCCACCCTACAATCGCATTCTGCGCTGACTGGTTTAATTCAATCATTGGCGGCCATATCATCATGCCGCCATCACCAAAAGCTATTACTAAAGGAAAGAAAAGCAAGAAACTAATTATAAAAAAATAGAAATGATTTTTTTTCATATTTTTATATTTTAAATTTACAATTAAATTATTGTTTTATAATGGGAATAATTCTGGCACTTCTTCTTTCCAACCGGGAAGGATTGTGCCAAAGTCGCGAGTTTCCCATCTTCCTTCAACTTTTTCCATCACCACCGAGACAGAATCAGTTTCAATAGTTATAGGAATGGCTTCCAATAAAGCCCAATTGTCAATTTGTCTAATAATCCTCAGATCAACCTCCATACCTTCAGCGCTATATTTTTTAATATAGGCCCTGGCTGCTTCAAACATCTGCTCCATTTCTAATGAAAGCTCGGTAGTTACCTTTATTCTAAGACCGATGCCATCGCCTCCGGTGTAATGATAAAAAGTGACAGTATTGGAGCCGGCTTTGAAGAACGAAGTTGCATCAATCCAAAGATTACTTCCACCAGCTTCAGTAACTTCTTTATCCAAAGTGGCATCATAAATTAGGCCACCTGTCTCAGAAGACCAACTTTTAAATTCCCAAATAAGCTTGTCATTTACTTTCAAATAGCCATTCCAACCCATGTATTTTTTAATAATACTGGGCTTATCTTTACTATAATGAGCTACCTCTACCTTTTTAAAATTAGTGGGTAAAGAAACTTGCCATGTGTGGGGAGCGTCATGAGAGGTCACCACTCCCAGATCTTCTATTTCGCTTAATTGTTTCACTTCTGGCTGAGTGTCTTCTGCTTGTTTATCTTCTGACAGAGTTTCTTCTGGTTGAGTTTCTTCTGTTTGTTTATCTTCTGGCTGAGTTTCTTCTGACAGAGTTTCTTCTGGCGGAACTCCCTGTTCGGCTATAACTTTATATACAAAATAAATTCCTACACTAATAATAATTAAAATTATCACGGCTAAAATAGCTTTTGGCCATTTTTTAAAGCGCCAGAGAAAAACCACTGCCAAAATCAAAACAATAATGACAGCAGCGATTATCCCAAACTTTAAAAAAGGAACTTCTTCTATTTCTTCTATTTCTTCTATTTCTTCACTTTCTAATTCTCCTAAATCTTTAGCTTCTGCGCTGGTGATAATCTCTATTGATTGTTCTCCTTCTACTTCCTTGCCAAAAATTTCAGCTGTCCATTCTCCTACCTCCGGCTCATTAATGACCGCATACACACCTAAACCATCATCGTAGAGCTGCCCGGGAAATCTTAAACCCGAAGGGCTAATTAAAGCTAATTCAATAATTGTTCCTGGCCATCTAATTCCGTAAACGAAACTCTTGCCAGCACTTATAAGTTTCTGGGTCATCTTTTCCCCTTTTCTATGGTGGTATCAATTGTCTCCCCGACATCTTTTATCATTTCTACGCCAGCATCAGCTACGGCTTTAGCTCCATCCGTCAAATAATTAACAGCACCACTAGCTGTCACCAAAACCTGATCAGCCATGCCCAAAAGCGGAGTGGAAATATTTTTATCAACCCATGTAAAATCTACCTTGTAATTGGTTAGGGGTATTCTTATCTTGACTACCGAACCACCAAGACATTTGTCATACCATCTGTCATATGTATTAAAGAAAACGCTGTAAAGCTTAGCTCCCTTGTAGGTGCCGTAAAGGCTTTCAGCGAGTTTACTTGGCAATTCCAAGACTTCTGTTGCAAAAGCGACAGCACTTTTTAAACTTTCATTTAATTTCCCAAGAGAGTCAACCGCATCACCCAAATTTGTTTCTCTGCCAGCTAAACTGGCTCCTTTATCCACAGCTATAGCCATAGCTCCTAACTGGAATAAAATTTTATCCATTGCGCCTGTTCCCTCTTTAATTTTCTCATTAAGCTCTGCAACCTTAGTAAAAACATTGTTCCCTTTAATATATTGCTTTTCTTCTTCTATTTCTTTTTTAATGTCTTCGATGGCGGTTTGATATTCATTGTAGGGAATATCGGAATTAGGAATTTTGCTGATGTGTTCGGTGTGATGCCAGGCCGAAACCTGATAATAAACCAATTGGTTGGAAATAGCATATTTAAAGTTCTCGTTAAACATCTTTACGTAAGCATCGATATAAAGTTGTTTAACTTGGTTTTCAATATTTTCTAAATATTTAGTAGCGTTGCCCTGAGCATGATTATAAGCTTGATTAATAGCTCCAACAATTTCGGCTGTATTTTCGAATCCCAATTCTTCTAAGACTTCTTCTGGTTTTTGAACTTCTTCATAATCACTTTTAATTTTCTCAGCTAGGTTTTTCTCTTCTTCAGTAAGTTCACCGAAGAATTTATCAATTTGAGTACTCATTATTAGCTCCAACTTGTGAAATAAATAAACTCTAAAGCTTTGCCAGCTTGATTCAGCCAGCATTTGAGCCATTTCAGCTTCTCCATTATAAGTGGCCAAGGCCAGCTTTTCAGCAGCAATAGTATTCTTTAAAAGAGCATCAGCTTTGTCAGTTTTTTCTTGTTCTATTAAATCTTCTACCAGACCCTGAATAGCAATATGCATGTCATAGGGACTAACCTGTAATTTATTTACCTCTTCTACGTCAATTTTATTATTGAGGTGATAGATTTCTGCAATGAGCCCTTGATATTCATTAATCAAACTTTGAGTCTGTTCAGGAATTTCTTTTTCATACTGACAGAAATTAGTAACACATTCTCCTTCTGGACAATCAGTATTGAAACAGCAATCTGGCCCCTTACCAAAATTTTCTACTACCGTAGGTCCAGCATTTTCTTCTTTACCATCACAGCAAATATAAGAATATTCATAACCGCTCCCTTTTTTATATACACCGCTATCGTAATTCATCACACATCCTTTCGTGTTTCTACTTTTGGGTATTAAATCACCCGATTCTAAAAAGCCAAGGCAGCATCCGCCCGCAGTACAGGCACAGTCCTTTTTGCAGTTAGAACAGTTTTCCCCACTGTCGCAAGAACCGTCACCGCAGACGGGTCCACAAACTCCGCAATCCGAAGAACAATTTGAACAGGTTTCACCACTATCACAGTGTCCATCTCCGCAGTGAGTTGATTTGGAGCGGCATTTTCCGTTGACGCAATAACCGCCCTGACATTGAGAAGCACTGGTGCAAGAAACTCCATTGCATTTTCCGCAATCCGAAGAACAATTTGAACAGGTTTCACCACTATCACAGTGTCCATCTCCGCAATAACTTCCACTGCCGCCCGTTGAAACAGTTAAAGTGAAATTTGTAGAAGTTATACCGCCATAAATAGTAATTGTGTAATAACCAGAAGATAAGGTATCAGTAATATCTGTTTTACTGAAATACAAAGAATTTGTAACGCCCGGCCAATCTTCTCCGCTTCCTCCCTCATAAGCATAAAGAGCGAACTTCGGATATCCTCCAGTACCATAAGTTAAAGTTATGGTTACTTCTTGGCTTGAAGGCAAATAAAAATAGTAGGAACGGCCACCTTCTGGACTTCCCGAACAATAATAACTTTTACTCTGCCCGGCAGAAAATGACCCCATATAATAACCGTTGGAATAACTTAAATTGCCACAGTTAGTCTCTGCTGCTTGAATAGAACCAGCCCAAAAGTATACCGAAATTACGGTTATAAAAAATAGAGAAAGAGCTAATATTTTTTTCATATTTTATTTTATCAAAAAGTAGTCTTTATTACTAGGCAGAGTTTTAGAATATACCTTGTTCGACATTCACTTTTAGAATAATCCCTTTTTGTTATATGTATCAACATTAAAGTCCACAAGACATATTAAGAATCGCAGAATATTTATTCTTTTAAATGTTTTTTTTGAAAAAAATTTACAATTTTGATTTTTTGTCTTACAATATAGAGACTTATTTTAATTTAAGATAATTTATCATGATTAAAGTATTTAAAAGATTTTATTGGTTTTTATTTCGATACAAAAAGGCTTTCACAGCCTTTGCTTTTGCATTAGTAATATCAGTCATACTATCAAACCTTACCCCCTATATCTACAAACTTTTGGTTGATGCTATTCCTTCAAAAAATTATCAATTGCTTTTGAAAATCATTCTTTTGTTTATCGGCATTAAAATTGCTGCTAATCTTTTTAATGCTTTGACTTTTTACTTGGGAGACAAAGCGCTTTTTTCAGCTGCAAGAGATGCTAGGATTTTAATCTTCAAACGGATTCAGGATTTAGACTTTGCTTTTCATGTCAACAAAAGCACAGGTTCCTTAATAAGCGTTTTTAAGAGGGGTGATAATGCTTTCTTTTCTCTTTTTCATGATTTAAATATTCATATATACCAAATCATAATTAGTTTGTTTGTTGTTTTATTTTTTTTCATTAAAATTGCACCCTCTATTGCATTTTTAATGCTGTTTATTTTTTTAGGCAATACCTTTGTTAGCTGGCGCTTGATTAGATTCAATATAAAGAAGAGGAGGGCCTTCAATAAAGCTGAAGATAAAATCTCAGGCATTATCACTGACAGTCTGATAAATTATGAAACAGTTAAATTTTTTGCTCAAGAGGAGAGAGAAAAAAACCGTTTGAAAGAAGAATTCAAAGATTGGTTGATTAGGCTTTGGGGATATGCTAACAGTTTTCGGTTAATGGATATTACGATTGGCACGCTCTCCAACTTAGGGATATTGGCAATCCTCTGGATTGTTATTAGAAAATTAGTAATAGGCGAAATAGGCGCTGGTGATTTAATATTGGTGGTTAGTTTTACTACAAACTTTTACCACAGCTTCTTTGATTTTCTATATCGACTAAGAGACATTGCCAAAGATTATGTTGATATTCAGCGCTATTTTTCTATTCTTGATAACGAGATTTTAATTAAAGATCCAGAAAAGCCAGTCAAAGTAAAAAACATCAAGGGAGAAATCCAATTTGAAGGAGTAAGTTTCAGCTATCCAGACAATAAAGAGGATATTTTAAAAGATGTCAATCTTTACATTAAATCGGCTGAATCAGTCGCTTTCGTTGGTCGTTCGGGGGTGGGAAAAACAACCATTGTCAGACTTTTATTGCGGTTTTATGACGTTGCTGATGGGAAAATATCAATTGATGGGATTGACATCCGTAATTTTACCAAGAGTCAACTCCGTTCTTTTATGGCTGTTGTCCCTCAAGAACCTCTGCTTTTTAACAACACAATTGGTTTTAATATTGCTTATGGTAGCCCCAAAGCTAAAAAGAAGGATATTGTAAGGGCCGCTAAAATGGCCAATCTCCACGATTTTATTAGGAGATTGTCTTTCAAATATAAAACCCAGGTGGGTGAACGAGGAATTAAGCTTTCCGGAGGGCAAAAACAGCGTTTGGCTATTGCCCGGGCGATTCTAACCGACCCAAAAATTATTATTTTTGATGAAGCTACCAGCAATTTGGATTCTGAGTCTGAAACTTTAATTCAAGATGCTTTATGGAAGATTACCAAGAACAGAACGGTCCTAATTATTGCCCATCGCTTCTCAACGGTCAGAAAAGCTAATAAAATAGTTGTGCTAGATAAGGGACAAGTTGCTGAAATAGGATCACATGATGATTTAATAAAAAAGAAAGGCCTTTATTCCTATTTATGGCATCTGCAATCCAAAGGACGAGATGGACAAGGAATAGACTTACTGAAATAAATCCTATCTTAAAAAACCGTTAGTTCTCTACTCTAACGGTTTTCTATTATCTGTTAAATATCGTACAATACTAATAATTTTTGATACTGCCTAAAATCTTTTTCCCAAAAGCTTCTGCGTTTTTTAGATCTTTTTCATTCGGTCTGCCTCTATTAAAAATTCTAGGTCCAAAGTTTGCAACAAGCCTACTTAATCCTATACAAGAAAAGCCATCAATAAAAGAAATTCCCTTAGCTTCAAAATTTTCTTTTATAATTCTAAAGGTTCTTTTATCCCCGAAAGCATGCATAGTACAAAAAGCTGCCCCTTTTTTAGAAGACAAATCAGGTAGTTCTTTTAAAAATCTTCTTACGATTTTTGCCGGAGCAGCACTGTGAACAGGTGTTCCTAAACATATTAGATCATAGTTGGAAACGTCATCTGTTTTTATCTCTTCAATTCTTTTTAAATCCGCTCCCAAACTCACAGCGATTGCTTTAGCAATCTTCTCAGTATTGCCAGTTTCAGAATAATAAATAACGATAGATTTCATATCTTTACTCTATCAAAAAATCGCCTCGTAGGCGATTTTATTTCCAATGTTTTGTATGTATTTTCTAAACAGAATTTGTAAGTCATTAAAGTCTTTCAACGTCTCTTCATCAAGGATAGCTTCTTCTAGATTATTCTCTTCACACTTCTTTAAAAGCGGTGTTACCTTATCAGACCAGAAATCAATCAGTTAGTTTAAGTCTTCATTTGCAGCCTTTCTCTCCTTTTCTTTTATGGTTTCATCTTCTTCTTGTATGGTTTTTTTCATGCCACACACCCCCTCTTCTTTTTTTTGCTAATTTTATCTCTAATTCAATAATATTATTATAATTGTAATATCTTGGTCAATATTAAAACGAGATATAAAAAAACTGTTTAAGTAAAAAAAACAGCCTTTGAAATGAGAGTAAGGAGAGAGATGAGATAAGTGCGATTGTTTTTGTGTGACCTCTTAGTGTGCTTTAAGTTGGGTTTGGAGCATCAAGCTTCAAATAATTATTAAGCATTATGAGGTAAATCTTTACACTTTCATCTACTCTCCTTTTCCTTGTAATGTGCTACATTATAAATATAGCATATTATCTTAAATTTGTCAAGGTTAAATTTCAAAAAACAAAAACCCCGCAATTTCTTACGGAGTTTTTTGCTTTTTTTACTTATCGCCTGTCAAATCTTTTAGGTCTTCGTTTAGAATGACATTCTCTACAGTAGAGAGGTCTGTCTTCTGAAGGTTCAAAAGGAAGTTCAGTGATTGCTGTTCCGCAATCAGCGCATTTCCAATTTCCCTGGTACATCTTTCGAGGACCAAAATCTCTTCCTGGGCGATCTCTAAATCCATTAAACATATTTTGAGATCATATAAGTCTATGTTTTAGTTTATAAAACTATAACTTATTTGAGTGTTTTAATCTAATTAAAAAAGCGACCTTTAGATTACGAAGCCGCCTTATTATATTATCGTTACGACTCAAATATTTCGACTTATAACCTGGCTGAATTATATCATATTTATTACTATTGTCAATAGCATTAGTAAATATAGACAATCATATTTGATACTATGGTATTATACCAGACATGATAGTTTTTAATTCAAGCTTCATTGTTGGTTCTTGTTTAGTTCTGTCTCTAATTCCTTAAGTTTCTTCTTTAATTCAATCATTTTAAGTTCTCTCCCTACCGCTATTTTCTGGAATTTTTCAAGCTCCCTATTTTTATTCTTTAATTCTTCCTCTGCTTTCTTACGTTCGGTAATGTCACGGGCAATTCCTATCATACCGATAGGGAATCCTCTTTTTTTAAGAATGGCTCCCTTTATTTCGACTGGCACTAAAGTGCCTTGCTTACTCTTTAATGCTGTTTCAAACTTATAGGCACCACCTTCACCTGTTACTATATTCTTAAATACTTTAAGCAGACGAACTATCTCTAGTTTGTTAGGAAGAAGAGTTATAAAGTGTTTACCAATCAACTCTTCTCTTTTATAGCCACAGATTTCTTCTGCTTTTCTATTGCCTGAAGTGAATGTTCCTTTTAAATCTAAAGTATAAATGCCGTCTTCTGCTCCATCAAAGAGTCTCTCATAGCGCTCTTCTGAGATTTGCAATTCTTGCTCTACGCTTTTAAGTCGGATGATTTCTGTTTCCAACTGCTTTATTTTTTCATTTAATTGTTGTATTTCCCTATTTTTTTCATCCATATTTTTTATTTTTTTATCTTATACCCTATTGTCTTTTCATTCTACCAAAAAACCTTCAAAAACAAAACAAAATCGAGGGTAAAGCTCTCGGGTCATACTAATTAGCTATTGGCTAAATTTATGGGATTTCCTGAATTCTAACAATACTGGTTTTCCCTCCTGTTCCCCAATCCTCAGCATAAATAACAATAACTTTTTCTCCCTTTTTCACATATCCGCTATTTTTTATATAATATAAGATTTTCTTTATATCAGACACATTTCTTTTCTTATATAAATCACCAGCCTTTTTAAAAAATAAAGGAACAACTCCATAAAGTAGACAAAGCTGGTCTTTCACCTTTTTATTGTCTGTAAGGGCTAAGATAGGCAGATTGGGCCGAAGACGGGAAAGCAATTGGGGCGTCATACCACTTTTGGATATTGTTACAAAAGCTTTAACTTTTTCTTTCTGGCAAAAAGGACTCATCCAGAGCTCATAAGCTGAGTAACAGATAGAAGCAGTCTGGTGAGTGAGCTCAAAGTCAAAACCTGTGACTGGCGGTCTTTTTTCTTCCCAAAAACAGCAGATATTTTTTGCAACTAAGACTGTTTTTAAAGGATATTTACCAAGGGTGGTTTCCCTGGCAAACATAACAGCGTCTGTATAATCTAAAACAGCATTGGCAATATCTGAAACTTCTGCCCGAGTAGGAAAAGGATTATCACACATTGATTCTAACATCTGAGTAGCTACAATAACCGGTTTTCCCCGTTCAGCACATCGTTTAATAATCTTTTTCTGATAATAGGGCACCTCTTCTAAAGGGATCTCTATGCCCAAATCACCCCTGGCTATTATAACACCATTGCAAGAATCAAGGATTTCTTCAAAATTATCCAGAGCCTGACGATTTTCTATTTTGGCTAAAATTTTAGTTGAAAAAGAAAGTTTTTTAATCTGTTTCTTTAAGAGATCAATGTCTTTTTTATTGCGTACAAAAGAAACAGCTAAGTAATCAATCTCATGTTTGGCAGCTAGAGATAAATCTTTTATGTCTTTAGCTAAAAGAAATGGAGAAGAAATTTTCGTATCCGGGACATTAATTCCTTTATGGCTTTGGATAACACCTCCCCTTATTACTTTAGCTGAAATATAATCCTTTTTCCTATTTAAAACTTCTAGTTCAAGCCTGGCTTCGTCTAAGAAAAATCTTTTACCTTTTATTAATCTCTTCTGGAAAAAAGATTCTGAAACTGGTATGGCTTCTGGAAAAGAGGATAAAAGATTTTTTTTAGTAAAAATAACTTTATTTCCTCTTTTAATTCTTATCCCATCTTTTGGTAATTCTCCAACTCTCATTTCAGGTCCTTGCAAGTCAAAGAGAATAGCCACTGGTTTCCCGGCTATCCTAGAAGCTTTCTCAACATTTTTAATGCAAGAACTATGCCAATGATGATTGCCATGTTTTAAATTAAAACGAAAAATACTTACCCCTGCTTTAATAAGAGAAACAAGAGTAGATACTTTTTCAATAGCTGGTCCAACTGTAACAGCGATTTTAGTTAAGGCCATATACCTTTTCATTCTACCAAAAAATCGCCTCCGCCAGAAGATAAAAGGGCGATTTTATAATAGAAACCATCAATCTTCTAAATTCAAATATTTCAATAAATTTTTAATTAACCTACTAGTACCTATTTTATATCTATAAGGTTTTTTATTAATAATATCTTCGCTTGCTTGTTTTATTCCTTTCTCGTTAGCTTTAATATCCCCTTCTTCATAATTACCCAGACCTATCCTATCTAACAGTTCTTTTGAAGTCATTAAAAGACTGGTTAATTTTTTAGCAACGCTTAAGGGCAGTAACTGGGCTAATTTTCTTAAAATAAAATAGGAAACAATTTTATGTTCTATCTTATCTTTATTTGAATTATCATTTTTTGATTTGACCATTTTCCATAATAATTATTTTTTCACTTCCACAGTTCTTTGAACCGTTCCCAGATGCTTTTGCCGAGTTCCGGTAATTCTTCTTTTAATTCTTCTTTTTCTTCTTCAAATTCATGTTCAATTTGAACTTTTCTTTTTTCATATTCTCCTTTCAAGCGAGGTATCACTTCATATTGGAAGAAGTTTTTTATCTTCAACCAAATATTAGCATAAGACCAGTCATACATTTTCTGCCATATAGGAAAAACTTTTTCTTTCAACAGTTTTTCAATTATGCCAGGCAGGTCTCTTCTGCCGGTTTCCAGGGCTTGCTCCCCCATTTCTTTTGCCTCCTCAAAGGTTTCTGGCTGTTTCAATTGGGCAGAAGCTAAATTAGATAATAGAAAACTAAAAATTAAAAAGATTATTAAAATTTTTGTTGTTTTTATCATGTTAATTCTACAGCTTCTTTAATTCTTTTTAATGTTTTTTCTTTTCCCAAAATTTCAGCTACTTCAAATGGGCTGGCTGATTCTTTTTTCCCCGTTAAAGCCACTCTTAAGGGCCACAGAAGGTATCCCCTATCTCCCGCCTTCGCCCCTAAAGCTTCGGCGGGCAAGTGTATCTTTTCCATCTTTTTTCCAAATCTTGCAGCTTCCTCCAATAAAATTTCAGATAGATTATTTTCATCAAACTCTCCCTCTTTTATTTTATACAATATTTTATTTGATATGTTAAGAGAAGTTTTAACATCTTTATCTGACATTTTTTTCCATTTTAACAAATCTTTATCATATTCTACCTTGTCTTTAAAGAAGAAATCAGTTAATTCAGCTATTTCAGAGAGTTTTTTCAATCTTCCCTGGTAAACTGTCACAATTTGTTGAATTTTGGCTAAACCTATTTCTTTTCCCGTTTCAGCCAGCTTATACTTTGGAATAATTTCTTCAGACGAAGTAATTAAATCCCCTTCAATAAGATAAGGAAGGCAGATCCCTGTTAATTTTTCAATTGACTTCTGGCGGATATAGAATCCATTTAAAAAATCCAGTCTTTTAATGTTAAATACGGCTCCTGATTTTTGAACCCTTTCAAGAGAAAACTCTTTCACTAAAGAATTTATTGAATAAATTTCCCTTTCAGTTCCAGGATTCCATCCCAAAAGAGCCATAAAATTAACAATGGCTTCTGGTAAATATCCTTGTTTTTTGTAATCTGAAACAGAAACTGCTCCGTGTCTTTTTGAAAGCTTGCTCCTGTCAGGACCTAAAATTAAAGGCAAATGAGCATATTTTGGTTGAGGCAAACCCAATGCTTCCTGGATTAAAATTTGTTTTGGAGTATTTGAAATATGGTCTTCCCCCCTAACTACATGGGAAATTTCCATTTCATAATCATCAACAACACAAGCAAAGTTATATAAAGGACTAAAAAAATCTTTGGCAATAACCATATCCCCCGTTAAAGAAGCATCAAACTCTATTTTTCCTCTTATTAAATCTTCAAACTCAACTTTTTTGGGAGGTATTCTAAATCTTATTACAAACGGCTTTTTTTCTGCCAAGTTTTGTTCAATCAATTCTTCTGGCAAATGAGCGCATTTGCCGGTATAACGAGGCGGCTCCCCTATTGATAATTGATACTCTTTGTGGTTTTTTAATTCTTCTGGAGGACAAAAGCAATAATAAGCCTTATCCTCTTTTAGTAATTTTTTTAAGTATTTTTCATAGATTTTTTTTCTTTCAGACTGGCGATAAGGTCCGTAGTTACCGCCAACTACAGGCCCTTCATCAGGTTCAATCCATAACCACTTTAAAGATTCAATTATATTCTCTTCAAATTCTTTTTTTGAGCGTTCTTTGTCCGTGTCTTCAATTCTTACAATAAAAACCCCCTTATTCTTTCTGGCAAAAAGATAGTTAAAAAGGGCAGCTCTGGCTGTTCCAATATGTAAAAGGCCGGTTGGAGAGGGAGCTAACCTTACCCTTATTTTACCTTCTTTTTTGAATTTAAATTCTTCTGGAATCATGGTTTAGTACAAATTTAAATAAGTCAGTAAATAGGCCGCAATGATTTTTGCCGCCAAGGGCTTTGAAAATTCTTTGGCAGCTTTTTTCATTTTTTCTAATTCTTTAGGATTAGAGAAAAGGTATCTTAATTTTTCAAAGAAAAAATGAGGAGTAAAGTTTTCTTCTTCCAAAACCAAGGCAGCTCCTTGTATTGCATAGGTATATGCGTTTTTTAACTGATGCTTTTGGGCAGACTCAGGTAAAGGAACTAAGATAGATGGTTTTCCGAGGGCTGCTATTTCAAAAATACTTCCCGCTCCCGCCCGTGAGACCACGAAGTCACAAGCTGCATATGCTTTTTTCAATTCTTGTTCCTTTAAAAAACCAAAGGGATGATAATATTTTTCCAAATCTTTAGTTATCATTACTTTTGCCTCTTTTCTTACTTGTTCAAAATTCTTTTCTCCAGTCTGATGGATTAATTCAAATTCTTTTAATAAGTTAGGGAGAATATTTAAGATTTTATCATTAATTCTTTGAGCGCCCTGGGAACCGCCCAAGACAAAAACTACAGGTTTTTCCCCGGTTATCTTAAAGAATTCTTGAGCTGTTTCTTTTGAGTCTACTAAAAGCTCTCTTCTTATGGGATTTCCTACTAAAAGCATTCTTCTTTTTGAAGAGAGAGGGGTTTTGCGGAAAGAAGTAAAAAGTTCCACTGAAAGCCAGGTTAAAAAACTATTGGCAAGCCCTGGGGCGGCATCTGCTTCATGTAAAAATATGGGAACTCTCAGAATCCAACCTGTAATACAACTTGGAACTGAACCGAAACCTCCTTTTGAGAAAATTAAGTCAGGAGCTAAAAAGAAAATGTAGAAAAATGATTCTATGATTCCAGCTGGAGTTTTTATAAAAATATCATAGAGATTTTGGAAAAAACTTTTAAAACTAAAATACCTTCTTAGCTTCCCAGCAGATATCTCTTTTACTTTTATATCTTCCTGAGAAAGCAAGAGCTTACAGAATTCATCTTTAGGTCCAATGTAATAAAAATCCAATCTCTTTTTTGGAGAAAACTTTCTAATTTCTCTAACTATAGCGATTATAGGAAAAATATGTCCTCCGGTGCCACCACCGGTAAATAGTATTTTCATGATTTAAATTTCTTTGATATGTTAAGTAAAACTCCTATCCCAACTAATTCTGTAATTAAGGCTGAGCCACCGTAACTGATAAAAGGCAAAGGTATGCCAGTTAAAGGTAAAACTCCAATCATAGAGCCGATATTGACTAGAGCCTGGATTAAAATCCATGAAGTAATACCCAAGGCTGTTAATTTAGAAAAGATATTTTTACTTTCTTTCCCGATTTTGTAACCTCGCCACAAAAACAGCAAAAAGAGCAAAATTAAAATTAAAGAGCCCAAAAATCCTGTTTCTTCAGCTAGTATAGCAAAGATTGAATCTGATATTGGGTGTGGCAAAAGTCCAAACTTCTGTTTAGACATTCCGAGACCCAAACCAAATATTCTGCCTGACCCTACTGCAATTAAAGCCTGCTTTATTTGATAACCAGCTCCCAGGGGGTCTTTTTCAGGATTTAAAAAAACCAGAATTCTCTCTAGACGGTAGGGAGCTAACTGAATAAAGAGAAAAAACCCACATAAAACAATTATTCCTACCAAAACAATATGCCAGAAAGGAGTCTCTGCAAAAAAATACATCAAGGCAGCTGTGGCTAAAATTACTCCCAAGGTGCCAATATCTGATTGCAAAAGTAAAAGTACAGCTATTAAGCAAAGAATTAAGAGGAAACTAAGAAGATTCTCTCTTAAGCTTATTTTAGCACGATTCAAGGATGATTTTTTAGTCCTGCTTTCTAGCCAGCTGGCAAGATAAAGGATAAAAGTAAGCTTTAAAAGTTCAGAGGGCTGGAAGGATACAAATCCTAACGAAATCCATCTGCTGGCTGTTCCTGATTTTATTCCAATTTTAGGTATAAAGACAATTACCATCAATATCAAATTTACCAGGAGAAAGAGATGGGCTTTTTGTTTTAAAAATTGGAGACTAACCTTGGTTGAAAACAGAAAAGCTAATAAAATTCCAGGAAATAAAGCAAATAATAACTGATGTTTTAACAGATCATAGACATTATCTTCTTCTTGGATAAAGGAAGTTGAAGTGCTGGCTAAAATAACAATTCCAAAGGTTATTAAAAGAGCTGTAATGCCAATTAAAATGAAATCCAAGCTCTTAATTGCTTTTACCGTACCTTTTAACATATTTTTTAAAAAGATTACCCTTTTCTTTATAATCCTTAAAAAGACTAAAACTGGGAGAGGCTGTTGAGAGGAGACATATCTTGCCTTTTTGGGTAAGCTTGTAAGCCATTTTAACTCCATCTCTCATATTGCTTACCAAGATAGCTTTATGGCATTTATCCTGATCTTGGCGGAGGATTTCTCTCCAGATTCTTTCTCCGGTAGTAGGAAACAATATCAGATTTCTTATCTTACTTTGTAAAAGTCTTTTAGCCAGATTAGTAAAACTTATTCCCCTATCAAATCCCCCCAAGAATATGGTTTGGACATTATTTCCCAAAGTATCTAAAGCTGCAATAGTTGTTTCTGGAATAGTAGATAAAGCATCGTTGTAGAATTTAATTCCTTTGAAAGTACCAACGTATTCTAATCTATGAGGAAGGGGTTTGAATTTCTTGATAGCTTTTAGAATTTCTTTATCTTTTAAGCTAAATATTCTTCCTACTAGAATAACAGCTTTTAACTTTTGGAGATTAAAATCTCCTTTTAGAGCTGATTCTATTTTCTTTATCTTTACTGATTTTAGAGGAAGTTTTTTAGCTTTTGATTTTTTAGCAATTTTATTAACAATCCTGTTTTCAGAATTAAAAATCAAAAAATCTCTTTTAGTTTGATATTTAGTAATATTAGCTTTAGCTCTTACATATTCATTGAAATTTTTGTAATAATCCAAGTGTTCGGGATAAATGCTTAAAAGAACAGCAATTTGAGGGCTTTTACTGAGGCCTAATAATTGATGGGAAGAGAGCTCAAAAACATATATGTTATTCTTTTTAGCAGACAATAAAAAAGATAATGCTGGTTTTCCTATATTTCCAATCAAATTCACCTTTAAACCATTATCTTTTAAAACTTTATAAATTAAAGAAGAAGTAGTGCTCTTTCCCTTAGTTCCTGTAACTCCTATAATCTTTCCAGGACAATTTTCAAAGAAAATCTCAGTTTGGGAAGTAACTCTTTGTTTTTTTCTTAAAAAAGACTTTATTACTTTAGGAGGAATCCCTGGAGACTTTACTATAAGATCATAGTTTTTGAGAGTTTTTAGATAATCTTTTCCAAAATGTAGTTTAATCCTTTTGTCTTTTTTCAGTAAATTATTAATTTTTGGTTTTAGGTTTTTAATATCTTTTCTATCCCCTATTCCAATCACTTTTTTAGGAAAGATCCTCCTAAAAAAATTAAGACTACTCATCCCTTCTTTTTCAAAACCTAGGATTAATATGTTTTTGTTTTTTAAGTCTTCTAATTTCATTCTGTATTAAAAATAACATAAAAATTTAAAAAAAAATAGAGCAGTTTTACTGCTTAGAATAAGAAAGGTTTGGATTTTGAGATAAAATCAAATGGAAGGTGCTTACAACAGCACTTTTTTAAAATTTAGTAGTATTAAGCGATTTTTTTAGATATTTAATAAAGTTTTTTGGCAAGTTATGTTTCTTATTCCAGGAAGTTATAATTTGTCTTGATTCTTTTTCTAATTTGGGATATCTTGATAATCCTCTTATAAATCCTTTTCTAATTGTGCGGGGCAAAATTTTATTTTTAAAATATTTTAAAAGAATCGGCTCCTCCCCTATTCTATTTGTTTTTTTCCAGCTTAAGTAAAAAGCTGTTAAAGTTTCTTTTTTTGTTCCCACGCATTCAAATGGTTTGAATTTTTCTATTCCAATCAACTCTTTCATTAAGGATAACAGTTCTTTTTTTTCAAAAAGATTTTGTCCAAAAATCTTTACTAATTTTTCTTTATCAATAAAGGGATAAAGACAGCTAAAGATAAAAAGGCATTTAGGGCAATTGAAGCACCATTTCCCAGTCGGTTTTTTAGTTCCAGACTTTGTTTTAAAAGCTTCATTACAGCTTAAAAAAGACATAAAATACTTAGGATAGTGAGAAAATATCTGTGTGATTTGAATTTCATACAATGGTCTCAAAAAACTAAAGTATTCAACATCTTCTACCAGGTATTTTTTTGAGTATTTTTTGAATTTTTTTTCAAAATTAAAACTTTTTGAATACTGATGGTTAATTTCTCTTCCCAAATACATTAAATTTCCTTCATTTGAACTTCTCTCATTTGAAAAAGCAATGTATTTTAGGTTAAAAATCACAGCCGTTAAAATACTTAAAAAAGCCAAATAAGCTGAAAAGGGGGTGTGTCCGTTTAAAAACCCTTTTTGATTTAATTCTAATAACCTAGGGTCTATTTCTCTTTTGACAATTATAGGGTCACTACAGCCAGCAATCTTCATTAACTTGCTGGAATTGTTGGTTGGATTTAAAGAAAAACATCTAATTGGAAATTTTACCTTTTTAAGTATTTCCAGCGTTACTATTGAGTCTTTTCCACCTCCTACCGGAGTTAAAACTTGCTTTTTCAACATTCCGCGGAAAATTTCCAGAGGCTCGTTCTCTGGAATTTTTGAATTAATAGTTAAGAAGTTGGGAGCTCTCCAGTTGATTTTATTTTCATAGAAAAATTGGCCCATTCCATCAATTATTAAATTTTTCCACCATTTAATTTGCTCTTTGTTTAGATTACGCTTTTTTATCTCAATGATTGGTGAACAGGTTGCTTTCCAATAGCTTAAAAGTTCAATTAGTCCCAGATTAAAAACTAAATTATCAAGAACTTGTTTTTTTATTTTTTCAACTTGGGATCCATCAATATTTTCAATAATTAATTTTGGCTTGAAGGAAGCAAGAGCTTCAATCTCAAAGTCAAAAAAAATTTCTAAACTTTTTTTAGAAACCTTATAAGAATAATCTTTATAGATAAACTTTGGATATTTTTTTCTTAGAACTTTAGCTTTCATATTATTTTAAGTTAACTATCCCATTAAACGGATAGCTACTCCCAGAATGGCAAAAACAATGCTCATAATCCAGAATCTCATGGTCACCTTATAAGAAGGCCATCCTAGGGCTTCAAAGTGATGATGAATGGGAGTGCAAAGCCAGATTTTTTTCCCACGAAACTTTTTAGACAAAAGCTGGAAAATTATTGAACCTACTTCAATTACCAAAATACCAGCTATAATAGGCAAAACCAAAACAGAATCTGTAAGAAAGGAAATAACAGCCATTGTTGAGGTTAGTCCTAAAATCCCTGTTTCTCCCATATAAAATTTAGCCGGCGGGATATTAAACCATAAAAAGGAAAAGAGGGCTCCGCCTAATATAGCGCAGAAAGTAGCTAAATCAGTTTTTCCTTGAGCAAAAGCAATAACTGAGAAAGCTCCAAAAATTGAAGCAAAAACCCCTCCTGATAATCCGTCCAAGCCATCCACTACTCCACTTGCCCAGGAAGCTAACATTACTAAAACAAAAAGAGGAATATAGAGAGGGCCAATGAAAAGGTCAATTCCTTCTGGGAAACTACCAATGATTGGAATATGGATTGTATTCCAGTCAAGCTTAAAATAAAACCACCAGGCTCCAATTAATCCTATTAATATTACAATTAACAGCCTTCTTTTAAAACTCATTCCTCCTCCAGTATACTTTCCTTTTCCATAAACAGTTAAAGCATCATCAACTAATCCTACAAGTGAACCTGCTATTAAGGTAAAAAAAGGGAGCCAAGTTTCTTTACGGGATAAGAAATTGAAATTTTTAAGCCACCAGGGGTTAGGAATAAAAGAAAGGAAAAAGAATAAAAAGGTAATAATTAAAACAGAAAGCCAAATAATTACTCCCCCACCTCTGGGAACGCTGATTTCTCTTTCTTTGTGTAAAGAATAAAAAACCTCAGCCTCCTCATTAGTAATTGTTTTTGTCCTCGCTTCTTTTTTCCAGAATTTAGTTTTTTGGAGAAGCTTTATTAAAGGGGGAGTTAAAATAAAAGAAACTCCAGCTGTCAGAGCTGACAAGCCCAAAACTCTGATTACATTGAATGTGAAAAGCGTCATCATGAATTAATCCAATTAATTATTCTTTGCATTTCTTGGATTCTATCTATTGGAGAATTAGTGCCTAAAATTATATTAATAAAGTAATTTCCCTTTTCATTTTCAAAAACCACCAACATACAGCCACCCGCTTTTTTAGTGTAACCTGTTTTTCCCCCGACGAGTTTCTGGTTATATGGCAAAAATAAATCAGAAACACCGTTGGTAGTAGGATAAGGACCTTTTTTCAAGGATATATCAAATATTAGAGGGTGATTTTCAAGAATATATTTTGAGAGTGTGTATAGATCTCTTACAGTAGAATAATTTGGTATTTCTTCTGGGTCTTTTGGGTCAAGACCTGTAGAATTTGTGAAATAAGTATCTTTGAGCCCTAAAAATTCAGCCTTCCCATTCATTTTTTCGATAAATTCTTCTTCACCAATTACTTCAGAAAGGGCAAAAGCTGCATCATTGCTTGAATAAATTAACATTAAATCTAAAAGCTGCTCTACGCTTAAAGGTTCCCCGCTCTTAAGATTGCCGTGAACGGGAACATCATTTTTTGAAGCTGCTGTCTGAGATACTATTGTTACTTCAGAGAGTGATGTCTTTTCTAAAACAATTAAAGCTGTCATTAGTTTAGTCAGAGAAGCAATAGGCATAGCTCTTTTAGAATTATCTGTTAGTAAAGTTTTTTCTCTTCCTGTTTTGCTAATTTTAATTGAAATTGCTGATTCAACTTTAAGTTCAGGTTGTTCTTTCTCTTGTTTTAGAGGTATGTTAATAGACTCTATACTCTCCAATGGTTGTGAAATTTGAGCATAGAAAAAATTCTCTACCTTCTTTTTAGAAAAACTAATCCCCCACCAGAGAGGGATAACCAAAATTAATAATAAGAATACTATTTTTTTTGTTAGTTTTTTCATTTTTTCTTCTTTTTGGGTTGTAAAACAGAGAGTTTTTGGTCTATCCTTCCCATGTCTCTTGGGAATAAACTGGCTTCTTTAACATTTTCTAAATTTAAGACTTGTTTAACAAGTCTTTCAGCTCCTAAACAAAAACCTCCTTCGGGCGGCATTCCATATTTAAAGGCCTGAAGATAAAATTTAAAGTCTTTAATTTTATTTCCCCACTTTTCAGTATTTTTCACAAGCTGCTCATAATCGTTAATCCTCTGACCTCCTGTCACTATTTCCAACCCTTTATAAAGAAGGTCAAAGCTTAAAGTGTAATTAGGGTCTTTTGGATCGGGAAAAGTGTAAAAAGGTCTTTTTTTCGTCGGATAATGAGTAATGAAAACAAAATCTGATTTGTGTTTTTCTTTTGCCCAGCGGCAGATTTCTTTTTCGTCTTCTGGTTCCAAGTCCGGCTCTTTTGTGTTATCTCTTTTAGTTCTTTTTAAAATTATCTTTTGAGCTTCCCTCATTTTTAAACGAGGAAATTTTTCTGTTTTAGAAATTGATGCTTTGAACAGTTTTAATTCCTCTTGGCAGTTTTTACTGAGTCCCAACAAAACATTATTAATTACTATCTCACAAGTATCCATTAGCTCTTCCCAGGAGTCAATAAATCCCATTTCTGAATCCAAACTAACGTATTCGCACAAATGTCGGGTAGTAACACTGGGTTCAGCTCTAAAGGCATGAGTAACAGTGAATACCTTCTCAAAAACCCCGACCATAATTTGCTTATAAAGCTGGGGGCTTTGGGCCAAGAAAGCTTTGTGTTTAAAATATTTAATGGGAAACAATTCAGCTCCTCCCTCTGTAGCAGTAGGAACAATTATTGGAGCTTGAAATTCAGTAAATTCCAGGTCCTTCATTATCTTTCTAAAATTTTTGATCAGTTCTTCTTGAACTTTGAAAATAGCTTTAACTTTTTTATTCCTAAGAGTAAGGGGCCGATAATCAAAAAGCACAGGCAAACTTACTTTTAAATCTTTTATTTCAAAAGGAAGAGTTTGAGTTGCAGCTAAAACACTAATCTTTTCAGCTTTCAATTCTATTTTTCCGGTTTCCAATTCAAGATTTATCATCTTATCTGGTCTTTTTCCTATCTTTCCCACTATCTCTAAAACATACTCTTCTTTAATATCTTTTACTAATTTTGAAGAACAAACTATTTGCAAGAGTCCTGAGCGGTCACGAAGATCTAAAAAAACAATTCCGCCGTGGTCTCGTCGGGAATTAACCCAGCCTGAAACTCTCACTTTTTCCCCTAAATATTTTATTGTTTCTTTATTGAGAGTTCGTTTCATTGTTCAATTATAACCCGAAGTTGCCTATGGAGCAAGTTAACTTTTTTAGAAAATAAAAGACCTTTTAAATAAGGCCTTTCTAGTGTTAATGGTTAATTGAACTAATTTATTTTAAATAATCGCTTATTTTCTCAACTATTTTCCCTGGAGTATAATTGGCTTTAATGAGATATTCCTTTACGCCTAATTGATATGCTTTTTTCTTTGTTTTTGGGTCGTCATAATTTGAAAAAACCACTACCGGGATAGAAGAAATGCCAGGTTCCATTTTTAACCAGGTCAAAAACTCTATTCCATTTTCCTTTGGAAGCAGAATATCTAAAATAATTAAATCTGGTTCTTCTTTTTTAGCCAAGGCTAAACCTTCTTTGGAATCAAAAGCAACAATAACTTTGAATCCAGCTTTTGAAAATTTATCCTTGTACATTTCGGCTAATATCTTTTCATCTTCAATTAATAAAATTTTCTTTCCCATAAATTAATTTTTAAGTTATTCAATTGGTAATTCTATATAAAAAGTTGAACCTTTTCCTTTTCCTGGGCTTTTTGCCCAGATTTTACCATTGTGTAGATCAAGGAATTTTTTAGCAATATAGAGGCCCAAACCTGTTCCTTCTGTCCATGTTCTCTGTCCAATGCTTCCCCGGGTAAAACTTCTAAAGAGATTTAACATTTCTTTTTTTGTCATTCCTTCCCCTGTATCTGAAATTATAAGTTTAGATATTTTATTTCCTTTTCTATATCTTATTGTTATTCCTCCTCTTTCTGTATATCTTATACCATTATCTATCACATTTAAAATAACTTGTCTGATTCTATCTTTGTCTACTAAGACTTTAGGTAAAGGTTTTCTGGGTTTCTCCCACTTTAAATAAAGCTTTTTCTCTTTAGCTAAATTTTTTAATTCAGAGACTACACTATTAATTATATCTTCTAATTTAACTTTTTCAATATTTAGCTTTACTTTTCCAGCTTCAATCCGGGAAATATTTAACAAGTCCCCCACTAACTTTATCAGTCTTTCAGTAGAAGTATGGATATTATTCAGGGGTTTTTTCATTCTCCTTGGAGGTCTTCCATAGATTTTTTCATTAATCAATGAAATATATCCTTTAATTGCAGTGAGAGGTGTCCTTAACTGATGGGAAGCAATAGAAATAAACTCTGATTTTGCTTCATCTAGCTTTTTTAACTCTTTATAGGCTTTTTTCAACTCTTTACTTATTTTTTCCATTTCTTCTCTTCTTTTTATTTCTTCTAAAGTAGCTTTTATTAAGTAATATCCGAAAATACAGAAGAGAATAAGAACCGACCAATTTAGTATCCTGGTTAAGAGAGTGCCAGCCATAAAAGCTTGGGCGAATAAAATTAAAGCAATAACCGCAACAAAGAATTCAACTAAAACTACTTTAATTTCAAAAAGACGATGTCTAGCAATAGCGGTAGTTACAAATAATACAAAGATAAAGGTCGCTAATGGTCCGTAGTTTGCGAAGTCGAAGAAGCCGATAAAAGGAAAGAGAATATTAGTAATAAATCCAAAAATCATAGCTAATCCCAAACCAGTTAGTACATATTTTATCTGTAGCTTCTCAATTTTTTTCTCAAGCTTTTTAACTTTATAAAGAAGAATAGTTATTATAAGGGGTGTAAATACAAAATAATTGATTACATATAAAGGATAAAGAGAGCCATAAATTGTTTTTCTCTGGCCAGGTCCTACAATAATTTCTTCCTTAGCTACAAGAGGAGTAAAAATAGTTAAGATTATCATTATTAAGAACCATATCTTTAAAGCAGTATTGATCTTTTTAAAAAAAGGAAAAACTTCTCTAGGAAAAACAAAAGCAAACTTTAATAAATAATATAGAATAGGAAAAAACATAGCAAAATTAATTTTTCCTATCCATAAAATGTATTGTGTAAATTCAAGATTATAATATAAGAACAATGAGATTAGCCAACCATTCGCGGACATCACAGCGCCAAAAAAAGTTCGATTCACTTTTTTTCTTTTTCCTTGCGATAGCACAAAGGCAGCCAATAAAAAGTTGGAAATAATTGATATAAGATAAGGTAGGTTTTGGATAGAAAACATTAACTTGAGTGATTAATTAAAAAATTATTTTGAGCTTCTTTTGTCCAATCCGTTAAGGTTTGAGTAGTTAAGTTTTTGGTAAGCGCTTTTTTAGCTAAAAGAAAATAAGGCATAGATACTAATGCACAGCCTATTGTATTGCTTTTTATATCTTTTGATATCAAGTCAAAAAAAATTTCTTCGTAATTTATTTTCTGATTTTTTCCAATCTCTAAAACGCTTCGAATGATATTTATAATAATTTTTTCTTTAACAGACTCTATAGACTCGTTTTTGTTTATTATTTCACCTACATCTTCCATGAGCAAACAAGCTGATTTATTTCTATTTTTAGGGATTCCAATTGCGTTTGCCGCATACAAATAAGTAGGACCAGTCTTATAATAGAACCTTCCAGCACAAGGAACATGTGTTCCTGGTAGGAGTGGAAAATGAAATTGCCCATTACCCCCAAAAAGAGCCTTAGATGCTTTTCTTAAGTTTTTTCCATTTCTTATTTTTATTCCCTCAAATTCTTTAATTTTATCAGGAAACAAAAAAGAAGGTAATGGGTAACCTTCTTCTTGAGCTATATCATATCCCCAGATGAGGCCTTGGGGCCCGCAAAATGAAGAAACTATACTCATATTAACTTGTCCGATGTAGGTATCACTAATTTCAGCTCTGTCGTAAGCTACTATTGAATCAAGGAGTTTTGATCCTGGATGACTAAACGTTTGAGGGAAATTACCAATCCCCATTACTAAAGATGTAAGGTAATTTCCTTTACCAGGATAGCCTACGCAATATTGTTCAAATGGGCTAATAGCCGAGTTTATAATTTGATTTTTAGAAAACGCAATCTTCATTTTCTTTTTATAAAACAAGACGGATTTCTATTTTAAATTATACCATTTTTACTGAAGCTATACCATTTATACACTTCACAGTTTTAAAAATTATTCTTTAAAAGTAAGAAATTTTTAGTAATATTTTATTAATATAAAAAAGAAGGGAGGAAAAAAATGATTAATTATTTTCCAACCCTTAAAAATTAGAGATTAGTTTCATCATGGTTTTTATTCGTTTGGGGCCAATATTTTGACTAAGCTTCACTAGGGGTCGGATATTTGGATGATAGAGAAAAACAATTTTTTTATTGTTGACTTTCACGGTGAGGATGGGTTCAAAGCCCATTAGGGTTGCAAAAGAGAGTGCTTTAGATTTCGAGTTAGTCCAAAATATTACTTTCTTTACTCCTTCTTCTACTGATTTTTCAATGCCGTGGAGGAATAAAAATCGAATACGGTTCACTCCTCCGTGTCGGAAATTCTTTACAATTAGAACATCGTCGAGAAACAAGATTCTCTTTACTCCTTTCTTTTCCAGAAAAATTTCTAGCCATTTTGTTTTTTTAATGATTTCAGTTTCCTCGCCCAATACATAAGTTATACGTTCAAGAAGATCATCAACTGTAATTATTGCGCCCCAATGTAGTGCAGCAACTGGCCACTCTTTATCTCCCTTCATTAGAACAAGGTAAAAATAGTCTCCACTGAGTTCTTTTTTAAGCTTGCTTATTATTTCTTGCTTTGTCCATTTTTCATTCCAGGGTTCTCTTGCGAAAATATTCTGGTAAGCTTTAATAAGGGGATCCACGATGTGGTTCGGAATTTTATCAAACGGAAGGTTGGAAAAAACAATGTATTCTGAAGGAATCCGAATCGGAGACTTACCAGGCTTATAAATCGGGAAAATAAAGGTAGTTAGTTTTAATACTACTCTCGTTAACAAACATTTCAAATTCATTATATTCACTTTTTAAATGTAAAGGTGATTGGTTCACTTACTATCTCTATTATTAGCGAAAATGAAAATATGTCAAGATTTGCTGACAAAATTTATCCACAACGTTAAAATTATGCTATTTTCTCGATAAAAATCGAAAAATCACTTTGTAAAGCAACCCCTGACAAAAATGAAGAAATAAGTAAATATTAATCCCTTCACAAACCCCGCCAAAGCAGGGTTTGCTTTTGACACAGACTTTTATATGATAAAATAGTAGAGTATGGAGTTACCTATTGAATTAGAAATGAGAAAACTGGGTTTAAGGGAAAAAGAAGTCAGAGTTTATCTGGCAGGTTTGGAATTGGGACCTACCTCAGTTCAAGATATTGCCAAAACAGCAAGCATTACCAGACCGACTACGCATGAAATAATAAAGAATTTAAAGCAAAAAGGCCTTTTTGAAGAAATTAAAAAGGGCAAGAAAAGATATTTTGTAGCTCAATCTCCAGATAAGATTTTAGGAATCTTAAGAATACAAAAAAGAGAAATAGAAGAAAGAGAAAGAGAATTTATAAGAATAATAGCTGTTTTGGAAGCTAAATACTCAAAAGAAAAAGGAGAGATTAAGATTTATAGAGGAGAAGACGGTTTAAAAGTATTGGAAGAAACTTTTTCTTTTACTCCCCTATCTAAGATCTTTGTTTTATCTTCAAAAGTAAATTTAAAAGAAATTAAAAGAAGAGAAGATATTTATAAGAAAATAAAAAAAAGACTGGGAAAGATTGAAATTAAGGAAATTTATCCCAAAAGACTTAAAACAAAACTCCCTTTCATTGAAAGGAAGTTCTCCTCTACTCTTAACTTAAAAGCGACTTTAATTTTATGTGACAAAGCTATTTTTATCCCCGACAAAAAACAAGAAAATCTTTTAATTGAAAATCCGTTAGTAGTTAATTTATTAAAATCACTTTTCCTGGCTTTGTGGAGAATGATTTAAAGGAATTTTGTTCCCAAGACGTACTTTCTCACTAACTTCATCCACCACTCATCACTATCAGTTTTAACAAGTTCCCGCCCAAATTGTTGGGCTTTTTTTGTTTTCAATCTGCTCAAAGATACAGCCACCCATTTTTTAGCTTTTTGGTTACCTAAATCAAGAGTCTCTTTTTCTAAAAGCATGCCAGCTAAAACATCAGCATCTCTAGATATTTTAGCTTCTAAAGTCTTTTCTCTATAAAACTCTTTAAAAAGCTTTTCAAAAGAAAAGTCTTTTAATTTATAGTTCTTAGAGATTTCCCCAATTATTTTTGGTTCATTAAGGGGCTGGGTGTAAAACTTATTAATAAGGTTTCTTTCTCCTCCCCGAACTTCAGCTAAATCATGGATCAAACACATTTTCAATATTTTGTCTTCATCTGCTTTTTCTAGCTTAGCTAATATCCATCCAATTATAGTGGTATAAAAGCTATGTTCTGCTACGTTTTCCTTTAAAGGGCCTTTAAGATAAGGCAGAGAGGCGCGTGGTAAATACTTTAAAATCCGAAACTCCAATAAAAGATTAACAAGGCTTTTATTTTTCTCTAATGAAGCTTTTGATTTGACGAGTTTTTTCTTTTTCATAGATAAACGCTTTAGCTCTTTAATCTTAAACTAAGGTCATAAATATCCCCTGCTCCCATAATTATTACAACTTCCCCACCCTTTATATTTTTCTTTAAAAAACTCTCTATTTTAGATTTAGGCAAATAAGTTACAAACGATTTATTTACAGCTTTTACTAATTTTTGACTGCTTACCTTTTTCTTAATCTCATTTTTTTCTCTGCCAGCTACGCTGTAAATATCAGTAATAATTAGTTTATTTACAGGAGCCTTCTTAAAGGCTTTAACAAACTCATTAAATAAAGAATTCGTTCTTTGATATTGATGAGGTTGGTAGACACACCAGATTTCTTTTTTAGGGAACTTTTCTCGGGTTGCCTTTAAAGTTACTCTAACCTGGGTTGGATGATGACCATAGTCGTCAATTAAAGTATAGGGTTTAGGACTCAGAACTTCAGTGATATCAAAACGGCGCCAGGAACCTTTGTATTGAGATAAAGATTTAAAAGATGTTTTATTCGGTACTTTCAAAACTTGAGCTGTCTTTAAAGCAGCTAAAGCATTCAAAATGTTAAAATCTCCCGGAACCTTTAAAATCTTTTTTAACCTTTCAGCTTCTTTGTCTTTTAACGAATAATAAATAATATTATAAGGAGATTTTTTTAATATTTTTTTAATATTTTTATCGTCTTTGTTAGCTATTAAAATTCCTTCATTTGGTAGATGTGCGATAAATCTTTTAAAAGTTATAAAAAGATTATCTAAAGTTTTATAAAAATCCAGATGGTCAGCTTCAAGGGCTGGCAAGACAATTATTTTTGGCCAGTAATTTAAAAAGGAAGCAAAATATTCGTCAGCCTCAATAACTAAGAGTGATTTTTGATTTTTTACTTTTGACTTTTGACATCCCATTCGAAGATTACTATCGTTAAATTCTTTCAGTTTTGTGCCGACAATTACCATTGGGTCAAGACCAGCTTTGGCCAGTAAAGTCCCTATCATTGCAGCTACTGTACTTTTTCCGTGACTGCCAGCTACAGCTATTGTAAAGTGCGTTCTTGTCAGCTCTCCCAGAGCTTCGGGATAAGTGCGAATTCTTATACCTAATTTAAGAGCTTTTTTCCTTTCTGAGTTATTTAATATTACAGCAGGGCTGTAAATCACTAAATCAGTATCTTTTGATATATTATTAGCTTTGTGTTTTCCAATGAAAACCTTAACACCTTTTTTTTTAAAGTAATCTGTAATCTCAGATGAAACTAAATCAGAACCAGTTATTTTGTGGCCTTTTAACAAATAGTATCTGGCTAAAGCTGAAATTCCTATTCCGCCAATACCGATGAAATGGACTTTCATTGTTTCATTATTTCATTGATTAACGGGACTGACTCAAGCACCGTATATTCAGCCCCTGTTCTTTTTAATTGGCTTTCCATTATTTCAATTGAACTTACTTCAAAATTAAAGGAAACATTCTCGTTTATACTGGGCCTTTCTTCAATTTCTAATTGCTTAAAGTCCCATCTTTTAATTCTTCCTAAGGTGACATGGGGAGAATATAATCTTTCTTGTTTTATATTTTTTTTCAAAGGAGAAGCTAAAAGAGAATTTTCTAAAGATCTCTGTAATTTTGTTAATTCTTCTGATTTTTCACCTGATACCCAGACCATTCTTGGGGGCATTTTCTTTGGTGGGGCATAAACAATTTTGTTTAGACTTATCGTAAAAATACTATTTTTTCCAGCTATCTCTTCTACAATTTGGCAAATTTCTGGAATTTCTTCATCTTTAACATAGCCGATAAAAACCAGAGTAATATGTAAGTTGTCTTTTTTTGTCCATTTTATTGGTAAGTCAGGCCATTTTCTTTGATAATTTATAAATTGACTTTTGATTTTTTCTGGCAGTTTGATTGCAATAAAAATTCTACGTGGCATAATGTTTTACTATAGCATGATAGATATTTTATTTAAAATTGAAGATTTAAGATAAATGTTTTAAGATAAAAGATATGTTAAATTCCTCTCAAAAAGAAGATAGCGTTGGAATAAGCGATGTGGGGGTTTCAATTCCCCAATTTTTTATTGGAGCTGAGAAGATGGCTGAAAAATCTCAGCTTCCTTTAGAGTACGTCAATGGAGGATTAGGATTAGTTCAAGCCAGGATACCATATAAGGTTTCTCTTCAAGATTTAATAATAGAGGCTGTTCAAAAAATAGATTATAAAGACGTTGAAAGGTTTATTATTGCTACAGAATCAGACTATGATTTTTCAAAAGCAACAATAGCTATAAAGGCAATTAACAAGGGTCTAAAACTAACCTTTGTTCCTTTTCAGCTGAAATTTGCTTGTTTAGCTGGAATTCAAGCTATATTATTAGCTGCTGAATATGCTATAGCTCAACAAAAACCTGCTGTTGTCATAGTGGTAGATCGTTCTATTTATAAAGACAAGAAAGCTGAAGTAACACAGGGTTCTGGAGTAGTAGCATTAAGAATAGAAAGAAATCCTAAACTATTAGCCTTAGATTTTAGAAATTATGGTCAATATCTTGAAGATATAGATGATTTTAAAGTTCCCCTTAATTCAGCTCCTTTTCCTAAAGTTGACGGCCCTCTAACTAAACCATCCTATATTAAATGTGTTTTCAATTCATTTGAAGATTACAAGAAAAAGAACCATCAATCAGGACCAGTTTTAGAAAAAGTTAATTATATTGTAATGCATACTCCTTTTCCAAAGATGGTTGTTTGGGCTTCAGCTGTTCTCTGGCGTTACGAAAAATATAAAGAAAAAGAATTCAAAAATCTTTTAGAAAAATCAATAGAACATCCAAATTCATTTTCAGAGTTTAAGAAACTATTTGATGAAACAAGAGCTTCACCAGATTTCCAAAGATTTTTTCAGCAGAAAGTTGAACCTGGTTTAAGATATAATTCTTATATCGGGAATTGTTACAATGCTTCTATTTTCATTTCTTTATTGTCTATTTTGGAACAAATCAAAAAAGACCAGAATATCTTTCTTATAGGTTATGGTTCGGGAGCTGGAGCTCTTACTCTTTCAGCTAAAGCTGTAGGCCAGCATTTTCAAAGCGATTTAAGCCAGCAAATAAAAAACGGTAAAGAGCTTACCGTTGATCAATATAGAGATTGGAAAAGTCATTTAGTAACTAAACTTCGGAATGGTTATTAAATAAAAATATTTGATTTTTACCTTTTTCACCTCAAACGTTCTAACTTCTCTTCCAACTCTTTAATTTTCTTTTTAAGATTAACCATCTCCAGCTCCCTGCCTACTGTTAATTTATGAAATCTCTCAAGTTCTTCCGTTCTCTTTTCTACCTCCTCTTTTTTCTTCTCCAGTTCTTTATAGCTTTTCTCTAACTCTTTTGTTCTTTCTTTGACTTTTTGTTCTAATGTTTTACTAAGTTCCCCTAACTCTTTAGCTAACCCTTCTGCCCTTTCTTTTCTCTTAATGTCCTGATAAGTGGTTTTAATCAAGAGATAACCGATTATTGAAAACAATAGAAAGAGAATAAGTTCGAATATCTTAGCTCCAAAACTTTCTGCTAAAAAGATTTGAGCTAATAGAATTACTCCAATTAAAGCAAGTAATATTTCAATTAAAATAAGCTTGATTTCAAAAAGTTTCTTTTTGAAAATAGCATAGGTTGTTAAACCAATCCAGATAATAGAAAGAAAGGCAGAATAATCCGTACTAATAGAGTTGGGATCAATGAGAGGTATGATGCCAGTTAGTACAATTCCTCCGACACTATAAATACCAAATCCCAGAATTAAATACTTTATTTGTTCTTTTTTGAATCCTTTGCTTTTAAAATATTCTATTAAGAGGTAATAAAAACCCACTATTATACAGATAACACCGTATATTCTTCCAACAGGACGCAAGAAACCTTGCTCTACAGTAGCGCGGTAATCTGGAGAGATATCTTTGATAACGTAGGGAGTAGTTAAAGCTATAATACTGATGATTATTGCCCAAAAATACCAAAAGAAAGGTTTTAGCTTAATATGCTTTATTCTTTCACCAAAATGATAAACAAAACTAATGTAAGCGGCAGGCATAAGCATTGCTAACCAAGTGCTTCTGGCCCAAAATAGTTTATTATTAAAGAATATGACTGCTCCAAAAGTAAAAGCGTTAAGAGCTGAGAATAAAGCTACCCAGCCCAAATGAAAAGTTGCTTTTGTTTTGCCTTTAAACCAGAGACCCAAAGCAAAAACTAAATTCAGGAAAGCAGAAACAAAAAGCAATACTCCTCTGATTTGATAAATTTCCACGTTATTATAATTATAATTGAAATTTAGAACAACACAAACTATAATAAAAAAATGAAAGAAGCTTATCTATACCAAAAATTAGATAAAAACAGGGTAAAATGCACGAACTGTGCTCATTATTGTTTTATTAATTCTGGTAAAAGAGGGATTTGTGGGGTTAGAGAAAATATTGATGGAAAGCTATATGCTTTAAACTATGAAAAAGCAATTGCTCTAAATATTGACCCGATTGAGAAAAAACCCTTTTTTCATTTTTTACCGGGCAGTTATTCCCTTTCCATTGCTACAGTAGGTTGTAATCTTCAATGTAAAAATTGTCAGAATTGGGATATTTCTCAGGGCTTTAAAGGAAAAAAAGAAATTCCAGGTCAACAACTATCCCCAGAGGACATTATTAAATTAGCAGTTAAAAATAATCTACCCAATATCTCTTATACGTATACAGAACCCACTATTTTCCTAGAATATGCTTTAGACACAATGAAGTTGGCAAAAAAACAAGGAATAAAAAATACTTGGGTAAGTAATGGGTTCATGACAGAAGAATCTGCCAAATTAGTTATCCCCTACCTTGATGCCAATAATATTGATATTAAAAGTTTTTCTGATGATTTTTACAAAGAAAATTGTGGAGCTCGACTTGAGCCTGTTTTAAAAACTGCAAAATTAATGAAATCCTCTGGTGTTTGGGTGGAGATCACTACTTTAGTTATTCCTACATTGAGTGATTCTGAAGAAATGTTTAAGGGAATTGCAAAATTCATAAAAGAAGAACTAGGCTCTGAAACCCCTTGGCACATTACTCAATTTTCAGGAGCTATTTCCTGGAAACTTAAACAGTTTCCTACTACTTTAGTTGAAACCCTGGAAATGGCTTACAATATTGGTAAAGAAACAGGTTTAAAATATGTTTATACTGGCAATGTTCCAGGTTTAAAATATGAAGATACAATTTGCCCTAAATGTGGAATAATAAGTATTGACAGAACAGGTTATATTATTCAACGTCATGATAAAAACGGAAAATGTTCAAAATGCGGTGAAGATTTAAATTTAATCTTAAGCTAATATGTCAAAAATTGTTTCAGCCTTCATCTCTCCTCATCCACCAATAATCCTTCCTTCGGTTGGCTCTAAAGAAGATAGAGCTATAGTTAAAAAAACAATTGAAAGTTTGGAAATTTTAGCAGAAAAATTAAAACAAAGTTCACCTGATGTAATTTTAATCTCTTCGCCCCATCCTGATTGGGGCTTTAATGTACCTCTATATTTTTTAGCGTCAGATTTTAAGGGAAGAATTGAAAAAATCTTAATTGGGATTGAATCACCATCTTTCTATTTTCAGGAAGGCAAAAAACTTTATGAGTCAAAGGCCAAAAACCAAGGGTTAAAAGTCGCCCTTATTGCTTCAGGCGACCTCTCCCATTGCTTAAAAGAAGAAGGGCCTTATGGTTTTCATCCTCAAAGTCCCAAATTTGATAAAGCTTTAATTGACTATTTGAAGGAAAAAGACATTGATAATTTTTTAAAACTAAACGAATATTTCCCCGAAGCTAGCGAGTGTGGTCTTCGCTCCTTTTCTTTCTTACTAGGTATTTTAGAAGCATCAGGTCAGACATGGGAAGCTGAAATTTTATCTTATGAGGGCCCTTTTGGTGTAGGTTATTTGGTAGCTAATTTTAAATTATAAATTATGAAAAATTTTAATTTTAAAACCAAAAAGGATATTTTAAATTTTCTTAAGGAGAGAAAAAATAATGTTCGATTTGTAAGGATAATTTTTCCTGATGTCTTAGGGAGAGAAATGAGTTTTTGTATTCCTTCAGAAAAAATGAAGTCTGCTTTTAGGCAAGGTGTAGGATTTGACGGCAGTTCAGTAGAGGGTTTTGCCAGAGTTGAAGAGTCAGATTTAATTATCGTTCCCGATCCCAAGACCTTTAGAGTTTTACCGTGGGATTACGAAACTCAAGGTGTAATTTGGAAAGAAGCTGTTGTCTTCGGAGATATTTTCACATCAAAGGGAAATCGTTTTAAAGGAGATTCTCGATATATTTTAAAGATGACCTTAGAAGGGACAAAGAAGTTTGGTAATCTTTTTGTTGGCCCCGAACTTGAATTTTTCATTTTTGAAAATAAGAAAGAGCCAAAATTATTAGACCACGGAGGCTACTTTTATGGAGGAAAATTAGGAGAAATTAGAAAAATTGCCCAAATCTATCTTCAAGAAATGGGAATTGAAGCTGAATGTGACCACCATGAAGCAGCTCCAAGTCAGCATGAGATAAATTTAAAATATAACCATGCCTTAAGAATAGCTGATTCAATAGTTTTAGCTAAGTATGTAATAAAAAGGGTGGCTAGAAAACAGGGCTTTTTTGTTTCTTTTATGCCAAAACCAATTACTGAGGTTAATGGTTCTGGTATGCATCTTCATTTGTCTTTATGGAAGAGAGGCCAAAACTTATTTTTTAAAAACAAAAAAGAACCCTTGTCTGATTTAGCTAAAAAATATCTGACAGGATTAATTAAATACGGCAGAGAGGTTCAATTAGTTTTAAATCAATGGGTTAACTCTTATAAAAGATTAATTCCAGGCTATGAAGCTCCTGTCTATTTGGCTTGGGGGAGGAAAAATAGGTCAGCATATATTAGGGTTCCTGAAACTTATTTAGCAAAAGCAAATACTTCCACCAGAATTGAAATTAGATCTCCCGACCCCGCCTGTAATATCTATTTATCCTTAGCTATTGTTCAGGCAGCAGGAATTCAGGGTATTAAAGAAAATTTAAAACTTTTACCTCCGGAAGAAAAAGATATTTTTGAAATGAAAAAAAGCGAGATGAAGAAAAAAAACATTAAAATTTTAGCGAAAAAATTAAACGAAGCCTTAAGGAATTTTAAGAATAGTAAATTAGCTAAAGAAACTCTTGGCGATCATTTGTTTAAGAAAATAATTCAAAATAAAGAAATTGAATGGGAGAGATATAAAAAAGCAAGTGGCAAAAGGTTTGAAAAAGCAGTGAGCCCATACGAAATAAAAGAATATTTACCGATACTTTAATTTTTTTATGAAATTCAGGATTAAGAACACAAAAGGACATAATATTAATACTTTAACCAGAGCAATTAGCTATCATTATTTACGGGAGGATGAGGAGAAAAAAGAGCATATTCTTATCCGTTCTTTAGAAATAGGCGGTTATCCAAGATTTCATCTTTTTCTAAAAATAGATTCTAAAAATCAAGAATTTATTTTTAATTTACACTTAGACCAGAAAAAACCGATTTATAAAGGCGCTTTAGCTCATTCAGCTGATTATGAAGGAGAAGCGTTAGAAAGAGAGGCTGAAAGAATAAAAGAAACTTTAGAAAAATAATATTATGAATCATTACGTTTTGTTGGCTAAAGAAGCAGTAGAGGCATATATAAGGGAAGGAAAGATAATTTCCTCTTCTCCTGACTTACCTAAAGAGTTTTTTGAGACAAAATCAGGTGTTTTTATTACTATTGAGAAACAAGGAAAATTACGAGGATGTATTGGAACCTATTTACCAACGCAAGAAAACATTGCTAAAGAAATTGTATCAAATGCAATTTCAGCTGCCACAGAAGACTACAGATTCAACCTAGTTGAAGAGGAAGAGCTTCCCTATCTTTCTTACACTGTTTCAATATTAAGCAAACCTGAACAGATTAAGAATTTGGAAGAATTAGATTCTAAAAAGTATGGTATTATTGTTAAAACCTTCTCGGTCACAGAACCTCAAAAAACAAAAAAAGCAGGGCTTTTACTTCCTGATTTAAAAGGTGTAGATAGCGTAAAGAAACAAATCTCAGTTGCCTGCCAAAAAGCAGGAATTAATCCCTCAAAAGAAAAAGTGCTTATTTATAGATTTACTGTTAAAAAGTTCCAATAAAAAAGCGGCTTTAGACCTCTCATGAAGCCGCTTCTCTATGTTTAATCTGAAAAATTAAACAATCACACTTTTTTCAGTAATTCTTTTGAGAAAATTTTCATTCTCTCTAACTCTCTTATCCCCTTTTTTGTGGTACTAAAGGCTGATTTTCCTTTAAATTTCTCTTTTTTAATGTATCCCTGGCTTTTTAAGCGATACAATACTCTTTTAGTTAGTAAGTTTCCTGGCAAAAAGCCAAATTTTTCAAAAATCAAATTTCTAACTTCTTCATTTTTGATTTCTCTTTCTTTTCCAAAAGTTAAAATATAAATCCAGAGATTATTTTCAGTATTTGATTTTTTAAATCTTTGAAATGGCTCCATATTACCTTTCTCTTTTTCCCAATATAAATTCTTCGACCATTTCCCTTGCTTTTTCATCAGT
>Ga0114923_10000382_pt1 | contig 36747 bp, 51 predicted proteins | sample SumtaG_FD_89578 | JGI IMG/M metagenome (GOLD analysis project Ga0114923, IMG submission 89578) | Deep subsurface microbial communities from Indian Ocean to uncover new lineages of life (NeLLi) - Sumatra_00157 metaG | ecosystem: Environmental > Aquatic > Marine > Oceanic > Sediment | place: near... | reverse complement strand
ATATTCTAGGTGACGGACTGGTTCTTATTAATATTGTTTTGGAAGATGAAAAGCTTTACGATGGTGATTACAATCTTGATCCAGACTTAGTCTATTCTGTTGATATAGCTGATCCGGCAGTGTCACCACCTCCGATCCAAGATTTTAGTGTTGAAGAACAAATTTATGTAAACAGAGGGCGTTCATTTGTGCGCCTTGTGACTAGTTTTGTCCCTCCGAGTGTCACGGCTTCTGGGAAAACATATCCGTGGTACTCTCATGTTGAAGTTTATGTTAGCTACGATGAAATAACTTGGAAGTTGTTGTTTACCGCTACAAATGGTTTTCAGATTGACCCTGTTGAAGAAGGGACTACTTATTATTTACGTATTTTTACAGTAACTATTTTTGGGCTTGTACAAAAAGATCCACTAAAAGCTTTTACATACAACTATACGATTAAGGGCGTAGAAGCTATTGCTCCTCCTGCTCCTCTCGGGTTTAATGTTGTTGTAAATCCAGGATCTGTTGAGATTTATGGGACAGTTTCACAGTCACCTGATATAGACAGTTACGAATTTAGAATAGGAAATGCTTGGTTAAGTAATCTATGGCGTGATGCAGTTTTTCTAACTGCAAAATCAAAACCTACTGTTTCTTTTTCTGGAGTAAAGCCTGGATCATTTTCTTTCTGGTTTGATTCTAAGGGCAAGAACGATCTTTATAGTGGTTCTCCTCTACAGGTTGATGTGACTATGGAAGATCCACCGCCATTCCATTATGTGGAAACAGTTGAATCTGTTGACTATTCGACCGGAACTCACGACAATACAGAAACAGTTGTAGAACAAAGTCTTTTGTCATTAAGATGTGCACATACTGGCGGAATTCTATCTGGTACGTATACTTCTCCAGTTATGGATACTAAACATTACCTATTCGATGTAGGCAGTATTGTCCCGTTGCTTATTGCTATCTTGCCAGTTGGTTTTGGTGTTAATGTGGCTGGATCTACATGGGAAGATTTTGCTCCTACTCCAACTGTTTGGAATGATATCGCTCCAAGTGGGGAGACTTGGGTAGATATAGTTGGTGATAGTTTTAGCTCTCCAAAGTTATCAATTTCTGCTGAATATAGCGATAGCCCAGCTGGCCCGTGGGGTAGTACAAAGGCAACTAAGCTAGAGCTTTTGACGGCGCTTATACCACAAAGGTATATTAAAGTAATTTATTCTTTAGAAGACTCTACTAGCACTAGTAGACTTGTTGTTGCTCCTTCTACCTTAAAAACGTATATCCGTTACGATAAGTATATTTATATTGAGTCTGCCGTATGTCAACTTGCTAATGTATACGCTTTTTTAGATAGCATTGGAGGCACACAGGGAGATCAGCAATAACAGAAGAGGAATGTATGGAATATTTTCCTGAGATATCCGTAAAGGGTATAAAATTAAATCGGTCGCTTATTTGGAATTTTTTCGATATTAAAAATCTAATTTCTAGAGTAACTGCGTTGTATGTAGCTAATTATACTTTACCTTATGACGATTATTTGTATGGGGGTGTGCCCTTTCTGTACAGCATTTGAAGGATCTCCTTTTTTTGTTAAGACTTTTAAAGTGTGTGTAGAAAAACAGTTATTTGCGTGCAATAGTTGTGGAATAACTGGTAATACTGAAACTTTTATGCGAATGTTAGGATATTAGGAATGGCGCAAAATTATAACGAAAATACTTATGACGCTAGTACCACAAATGTTCAAACTCTTCAATCTAGGATAGAAAACAATTTTGCAGCATTATTATCAAAGTTTTCTGGCCCATCTGCTCCATCAGGCTCAGGGTTTCCTATTGGAGGATGTTGGTGGTTAGACACTGTTAATAGAAAGTTATTTCTACGTCATGACCAAAACACTAGTTGGCTTGAGTTATTTGATTTTGTTACTAGCCAAGTGCCTATAGCTAATGGCCAAATACAAAGTTCTAATATAAACGATTCTGCAAGAAAAGGATCTATAGTACAAGACCAAGCTATATCGCCGACTTCATGTTCTATTAGAGCGACACAGATCCCTGTAATTTCTATTTTGCCATCTTCTACAGTAACAAGTAACGAGATAGTAAAGTCAACGTTAACAAGCTCTTGGACTACTTTTGACCAAACTAAAATCTATATATCAGACCCTGTTATTGAACTATACATGTTAGGAAGAATTAAGGTTTTTAACAGCATACACACAGTAAGCTGTAGGTTTATAGTAGGAGGTGTTGTTTCTACAGCGAGTGAAGAGGTTACAGGAACAACTTCATATACATGGACATCTGTTGAATCGGGAGCTAATCTCTCTTCCCTTGTTAGTGGGAATTGGTACGATCTCGAAATTCAACTTAATAGAGTCGGTGGAACAAATGCCCAGGCAGGTATGCAAGGATTTAATTTTAGAATAGTTAATAGCGTAACGGCTTAGTATTTTTTATGTTTTGTGACATTGACATATTTGATGTTTTAATTTATATAATACAAGACACTGTTTTGATATAATATTGTTATAATACTTGCGATATTATACTGCTAAATAAGGGCTTAGTATGTCAACTATATTTACTGATATTGAGGGTATACTTTCTGGTGTAGTATTTATTACATCGTTAGAAGATAATGAAATAAGATTAAGCGGAACAGCTACGGCATTATCTGCTGCCGATGCAGTTACTCTACACACTAGTTACGATCTCCCGCTGGCTCATTGCACTTCTCTTGCTTATACATTTAGTGCATATAAGATGCTTAGTAAGTTTGGGTCTTCTTCTGCCAATGCTCTTGGTAATGTTTTAGGCTCTGATCTTTCTCCTGAGCATATGTTGAGAGCAGATGCAGCTCAGCTAGCAGAAATGACGGATTCTGTACTTGACGCAAGAAGAGAATTCCACGCAACAGCCGATGCTCTTTCTGCTTCTAGTGTTGATCTTGACGCTACAATGTCTTTAAAATATGAAGCTATATCGCTTCCTTATGCCGAAGCTAATGTTACACACGGGTTTCCTCTAACAAGTAATGCTAAGGCTCTATCAAGTGTCGATGATACAGCGCTTGATACATATAAATATGTTACAAGTACAGCTTCAGCATTAAGCTTTTTTACAAGAGCGATTATTTCAGTCGAAGGAAGATTAACATCGACTGCTAATGAGTTGGCTAGCACTGCTGGGTCTTATCTTGGGAAACAAGTCTCACTAGATTCTGAAGCAAAATGTTTAGGTGTCGCTTTTGGGCATTTTGGGTATGGAGAGTTTATATCTGCTACTACTGCAACTCAACTGTCTTCATTATTTGGGAATATAACGGAAGCATTCGCACTAAAATGTTCAGCTAACGCTTTATCGGAATCCAGTTCTTTAAAGCTAACAGTATTCATTCCGCTTCCGGTTTTAGCATCACAGTTGTCGTCAGTTTCTGTTTTCCTAGACATTGAGCCGTTTATGCACGCTACTGCTAAGTGCTTGCCGAGCAGTTCTGCATCTGGAATTACAGCTATAACTAGACTTTCAGCTAACGCAGAGGGATTGCAATATACAGAAGGTCTTTTAGCTAGCTCTGCAGCTATGAGAAGCACTCAATCTACTCAGTTAGCTTATACTTTTTCAAAGGCTACTATACAGCTTACAATTGACGGTTATTTAAATGAGTTAACATATGTTTTTGCAAGGATAAAGCCTAGGCATCCATTAAAATCTGAGGCAGCACAGTTAGCAAAAGCAGTTGTTACACAGATAGCTTTTCAATCTAAATTATTATCTGAAGCCATATCTCTGACTTTTATCGAAACAGCTAGCCTTCTTCTTTATCGTCCTCTGACGTCTAACCCTACTTCTGAACCTAATACATATAGCTTCGCTACTGAGATTGATTTTATGCACGATTCTCAAGCAGCGCAGTTATCGGATGCAATCTCTAAGATAACTAGCTTTGTAAATCTTGGATCTGAGGGTATAGCGATAGCAGATGCTGTAAGCGATATAACTGTAAGCAGTAAACTTATATCAGATGCTGCCCAACTGGCTACTTCTGCTCCAGTGTTGACAGAAAGAATAAGATTCAGTGCAGATATAGTTGAGATTGCTACAGTTGCTGGCACTTCTATTAAGCCAACAAAAAGACTTCCTGCTGCTGAGGTTACTCAGTTGGCCTATGCTTTTGCGGATATCCAAAATAATTGGACAGGACTTGTAGCTAGGACAACAACTCAGCTTTCTGAATCGTCTGTTGTTAAAATAGCTACTCGAGGGATTCTTAGATCTACTGGCACTGCCCTTGCTACTGTTTTTGGCACAAGACTTATTCCTAATGTTACGTTAGATACTACTCTATCTCAGTTGGCATCATTAGCTGGAGATATGGGTGCTCATAGGGACTTCACTACAGAGATTGTACAACTCTCTTATGTGTCAAGCCTAGTTGACTTATTTAAAACTTTATCGTCTGACTTGACTGCATTGAGCGATGCTCAGTCAGCGTTATCAATTTCAAGTAAGAGAATGGTTTCAGAAATTGTACAATTAGCTGACTCAACCGCAGGAGCTACGTGTATAAAGAAATTGTCATCAGAAGCTACTTCTCTAGGCGCTGTTTTTGGTCACTTATACCACGACGTAATACTTGTGGCAGATGTGACTCAGCTCGCTTTTGTTTCAGCAAAGCTACAAAGCCAGATGAAAGCGAGTGCGACGCAACTGTCTGTAACTCAGGGTAGGATAAGGGGTTCTACTTTTGGAAGGATTTATAGACCTACTTTGGAATTGTATACTGGATAAGTATAAGTTAACATTATTTAGAGAAAGGATTTATTATGGATGGATATAGTGTATATCTTCAAGAAGAAGTACATAAGTATATTTTTGGCCAGTCACAAGCGACGATGCCAGCAACTTTTTATATAGCGTTGTCTACTTCACCTTTTAACCCAGATGACACTGGTATTGCTGAGCCTTCTGGTGGAGATTATGCAAGAAAAGATGCTCCAAAAGCTATTTTTGCAGCTCCTGGAACTTCTGGATATATAACAACTACGCAGAATACATCAGATATAACTTTTGCTGAATCAACAGCTCTTTGGGGTGAGATACAAGCATTTGGTGCTTATAGCGCTGTTACTGGTGGTGATTTAATTTTTGGCGGAGGGTTAGACACTTTTAAAACTATAGAAACTGCTACTATCGCAGTATTTTCTACTGGCGATCTAAAATTGTCTACAAAAAATACTCCTTAGTAAGAAGCATTGCGACGAGTGGGGGTTTTCTAGCATTGCCCCCACTTGTATTAACACTATAAAGTGAACAATTATGAGTTTTCCAACTATTACTGTATATGGTAATTCTGAGAATGTTCAAAGCTTGAGGCTCCTAGACAAAGGCGAACCAGTAAACTTGTCTAGTGTTACAAGGGTTCTTCTAGAGCTTGACGACCGAACAGAGGTTGACTCTGACATTTCTCCTAGTCTGTTCGATTGGATAAACCCTGGGACATTAGGAGTAGTTTGGTTTTTTTTAGGTAGGAAATTTTGGAGTACCAAGATATATTATGCAAAAGTAATAGTATATGATGATCTAAATTATGAAGGTATTTTTTGGGGATACTTAAGGATAAGAGCTATTGAGAACACAGTTCCTGTCGGTCAATAAATAGGATAGATTATGGGCAAGACAATTAGACAATTAGAGCGTGTGCTAGAAGTTACAGCTGTACATATACTTGCCGTTAGTCGGGAAGATACTGACAAAGCATTCAAGGTTACTATCGACGCTTTGAAAGCATATATATTAGATGCTGATGGATACTCCCCAGCATTTACAGATTTGACTGTTGATACATTAAATTCTGAAGGTTCTCCTATTGAGATATACGTAAATAATACTATTTTATCTGCACTTATAGATGAGAATAGGATAGGAGCAAATCGTTTTACTAGCAGCGACGTTATTACAACTTATATTGCACTAGGAAGTTCATTGGATTTAGTAGTAGGAGAGTTTGTTGTAGCTTCTTTTTCTGGTACCCAGCTACTGACTGATTCTCTTAAAAGTTTAACTACAAGTGTAACCCGTATTGATTTTGCTAGTTCTTTTATTTTTCTGTATCCATCAACATATCCGGATCCAATTATTGGAATATCTGCAGACAATAGCACTTTGGACATAGATAGCGTAGGAGGAATTTCAGAGCCATATAAAATTGATCTTCTAAATACAGATATTACAGTTTACGCAGATACTAATGAAGCTATTATAATAAAAGACGACGGCCACGTTGAGCTTCCAGGCAGGCATGTTATTGTTGCTTGCACTAACGATGTAAGTGTTCCACAAACATATCCTACTGTATACACTCCTCTTAAGCCAGATGTAGTAATAATTGATACAACTAACACGTATAACCCAGCAGATGGAACATTTACATGGCCTGTCGCTGGTGTAGAATTAGAATATTATGTTCAAGTGACTGCAGCCTTATCATCTTTTATAAATAGCACTTCCTGGATTTTTAAGCTATCTTTTCAAGGGGAAGGGGAATCAGAAACTCGCCGTCACAATGGATCGGCTGGTACATATCGCCGGACAGATTATACGTGGGTTGGCTTCACATCGACAGATGACGTAGGAGCTTCTGTACAGTTTCGGCCATTCCTAGAGATCACTGCAGAATACATTTTTCTTATGATAAGAGCTGTATCATGACAAGACAATCGTTAATCAAAGAACGTAGTAACAGTTTATTAAATATATAGATAGTGGGGCAATAATATGTCACAAACAATAAGAGAGTTAGCATCTGTACCTTCAGTTGTACCTCAACATCTGTTTGTAGTTAGTAGTGAAAACACTGCTTTCGCATTCAAAACTAATATAAACAGTATTAAAGATTACATCTTGACCAGTGGTGGCACTATAGCAGTGTTCTCGGAACTTAACACTCCCGCGATTAGGACTTCAAATTCTACTTTGCCAGTTTATGTAAATGCAAGCGTTATTTCACTACATTTTATTGGTGGGGGTCTTTCTATTGATAGATTTCAAGGTAGAACAACAGACTCTACATCAATAGATCTTGGAAGCACAATAGATTTTAGCATATCGGATACACTTGTTGCCCGTATTGATAGCGGTAGTTTTTTATGTGATACGATTAGTGGGTACACATCATCATCGTCGTACATAGAACTGGGAACTGATATTGTTTTTAATGTAGGTGGGGTTCCTGTTTTTTCGGTTACTTCTTCTGGTATTAAGGCTGACGTAATTGAAGGCACAACAGTCGATACAAATAAAATTGATTTCAACGGGACAGACTCTAATCTTGAAATTATTTGCAACAACCTTGTGAGTATATATTGTAAGCCAACTGGAGAGGTTTTTTTCCCTTTGAGGCTTGTTGTTAGGGCACATACTAGTACAAATATCGGTTACATTGACACTTGGCAGCCACTACTTTTTGATACAGAAGATCTAGATACCCAAAACATATACAATCCTGCAACTAGCGAGTTTACAATGCCACGTGCAGGAATGAACGTTTTGTTTTCACTACAGGTCAACTTTCTTGGACAGTCATTTACATCAGCCGATTATGTAAGGATTAGCTATAGAGAGACCACAGGGATATATGGCCCAGCCAGGACTCAGATGTATATGCAAACAGCTACATACAGTCCAACTTTTCAGTTTACTGGAGTATTTGTATCTACACTTACTCCGGATATGTATTTCCAAATATTGGCAACAGTAAATTTTACCCTTATGTCTTCTTACATGACAATGAGTATTCTACCGTAACAATAACCAATAGGTAAAACAAATGAGTTTTTGTAAAGTTAGCGTTTCTACAGATAAGTCAATACAAATTGATTCAGAGACTAAAATAGCTTTTGATAATAAAATAAGCGATCCATTTTCTGAATTTGATACCATCACTAATAAATTTACTACAGTAACAGCAGGAGATTATTTAATTGTTTGTAGTGTTAATTGGCTTGTAGAATCAGGAAAGTATTGGAGTGAGAATCAATATGATAAAGTTATAATAAATCTTAATGGTAATGCTCTTGCTTTCGCATTAACTTGGCATACAACAATGTTTTCAGCTACCACCACACAAGTAGTTACTCTTGTGAATATGTCCGTAGGTGATTATATAGAAGCATATGTTAGACACGATAATTCATTTCCGTTGTATGTTGGGACCTCAAGCTATATGTCTATTAAACAGTTGTAAATTTAAACTGAAACAATCAAGGGGCTTATCGTTATGACAAACCCCTTATTAAAAAGTTAAATTTATATATCAGCCGGAACGCCAGTAGGTTGACCTTGAACAGATTGTAACATTTGCACAACAAGTTTTATTATTATCCTTGAGCCTTCTCCGTCAGTAATAAATAGAGACGCTAATATTCCTACCAGTGCTACAATTAACGCTACAAGTTTTTTGCTCCAAACAATCTTCTTCCAAACCAACTTCATTTTAATTCCTTTTCAATTCTTTTTGTTAGTATCTTTAAACATTATTTTCCTCACACTATCACCGTCAACCTTTAACGGTGTACATAGTTCTAGCAGTCTGTCAGTTATGGCTTGTGATAGAACATTATCTATTGTCCCCTTTGAAAATTCAAGCAGTCTTCCTTCTAGTTTTATAGGATTAAAATTACTTGTAAATGATGTGGGTAAATTATTTTGCAATCTGTGATTTATAATTTCATAAATCTTTTCTATCGACCATTGATTAATAGTATGATTTCCTAAATCGTCTATTATTATCGGATGATACGCTAGTTTAAATTTATTAAATAAAGTTTTATCTTCAATAGCCATTTTAATCAATTCAGATGCAGTAGAGAATAATACTTGTGTTTCAAGATTCTTCATGATTCTATACGCAAGAATAATAGCTAAGTGTGTTTTGCCAGTACCTACACCTCCCCAGAGGTATGGTAACTTTTGTTTTTTAATTGATTTGAATTCTTTTATGAATTTTAATGCTTTGTTTTGCCATGAGAAAGTATTTATTGTTTGCTTAGCACGTTCAATGCTGTAGTTCCCAATGCTAGAAATTGCTATCCTATTATTTAGCTCTTCTAGCTTTTTTGTTTTTTTTTCAAGTTTCTGTTCAATTTCAACACAACTGAAACAATACCTAGGAGTAACTAGCGCCATTAAGTATTTGTTTGTGCGAAGTTTAAAGTCGCTATTGCATTTTATGCATTTAAATGTTGTCATAATTCATCTTCAATCATTGTTGTTATATTATCTTTTATAGTATTAGTTTCACCAATTTGATTAGACTCCCAGCCTCTAGCAGCTAGGAAGTTGCCTAACCCTTGAACAAACTTCCCTCCGTTTCGATTCCAAGATGAAGTTTTTTTTGTTTGTTCTATAAAATCAATAATTTGTATATGTTTTGTTTCCATAGCAGCTTTTATGTCTTTTGTATCTTTTAGTCCTTTTACAACTTCCGATAATATATATAATAATTCTTGTTTTGCTCTTACTGGTTGTAAATCTGCACGGTCTTGAGGGTAATGTTCTTTTATCTCTGCCAGAAGCTTTGCTCTAGCCTTGTCGCTTATTTTTTTAGTTGGCTTAGGTTTATTTTTAATGATAGAAGGTTTGTTAACAATGTCTGCTATATCGAAATTATAAATTGGTCTTTCTTTCGCTATTGAGTAGATCTCTTTCCATAAAAAAAAATAGATATTAGGGATTCCTCTACCTGTTTTTCTTAATAAAAATCCTTTTGTTGTTAAAGATGTAGTCGCAAAATTGGCTGTTTTATGGTTTATAGATGCTTGTTTAGCTATTTCGATTGCTGTTGCACAACATAATCCTTTATCTGTAGTTAGAGCCAAGAGCGCAATTAGCGTTTTCTTTTCTGCTCTTGAAATTGTTTTATCCTGTATATTAAGCAGAACTTTTTCAAAGCTATTACCAAATATCTTTGCTGGATTGAATAATTCCCCATCTGTTATCTTATCCATATCTGTTATCTTATCCATCAGTTGTCACCGTATTTTGCTCTGATAGCCATCCATAGAAAGTTTTCCAAAATACTGAAAAATTTGCGCCAGCTCGTACGTGGATAGTCCTTTTGTCCATTCCACCAGCTCTTTTGCAAAAATATTCAACATAATCATCATACTTATTGGCCAACGTACTAATTATCTGTTCAAAGCTTCCTCTGCCTTCTTCAAGATTTAACAGTTTAGCAATAGTTGACATAAAGTTTTCATCTGGGTACGAATCAACTAGTTTCCCTCTAATTAGACCGACAACTCCTTTTCTTTCTACTTGTTCGTCTGTTTGAACAGCATTGCTACAAGCACATTGTCCGCCACATTCTTTCTCTTGAGTATCATCTTGTTTCTGCAAAGGCTGGCTACTTTCGTTGGGCAAACAGCTTTCAACATATCCAGATGATTCAATTTCGCTCATTATTGAGTGCTCGTCTTTTTTGTCGTAATTAACGGACTCTTCTACAGCTACCAGGCCTTTTAAGACATCTCCAAACATATCCCGTAATGCCCAAGACCTAGCTCTCATGCTCAGCATTCTTTTAGGATACTTTTTCCATATATCAGTTTTATTTATTAGTCCTGCCTTTTCAGCATCAGCTATACTAAATACTCTCTCCGCACCATCTGTTAGCCCATGTCTTTTTACAAAGCAATGTGCTGAATAGTTTTTGTCTGGGAATGTATTTTCAGTCCATTCTTTTATTGTTTTTAATTTTCCAGAAGCCAACACAAGGCCAACCATATAATCGCCCCAAACGGAAGCAGCTCCATTTACAAGCATAATCCCCTGTATAGCTTGCATTACAGTAAGTCCTATTTCTAGTCCTTGTTGTATGTTCACTGCTAGTTCTTCTATTGAGTATGCCGTTTTCCCTTTTGGAAGAAATTTTGGTGCAGCCTTAATGAGCTTGCTTATTTGAATAAGTTCGTCGAATGTGGTCGGGACAATACCTCTTTGTGCAGGGACAACCTCTTGAGATTTAACAGCTTGGCTACTTTTGTTATTGCCATCAACATTCATTGCGTTTCCTTTTTTGTAATAGGTTGCGATAAATAAACTATTTGGTTTACCGCAACCTATAGGTTATTTATTTCTTTATTTGTCTTCTTCTTTGACCAGCATTAGCCATCATACCTGGTACAACGGTCCCTTTAAGTTTAGCTACTTTTTTACACACTTTGTCTTCTCTTTTTAGCGCGCATCTCAGTTTGCTTTTATACTCTGAACATGCGTTAGGGTTGTCTAGCGGGCATCCAGTGTATTCGTCTTTTTTACCTAACATAATGCTTTTTTCTCCATTTAAAATTGTTGAAATAACGTTCTCATCATCACTGTCTTCTTCTAACAAAGGCATAGCAAAAACAAGTTTATTTTTTTTAAAAACTGGAGTATTTGGAGGATTTGATATAGCTATCTCTATACCCTTTGGTAGTTGTGAATATGCTGAAAACTGTAGCGCAGTATTATCTCTAAATACACAAACTGCTTTAACTTCTCCCCAGTCATCTGATACTTCATTGAACGTAATTTGCTTTTTATTTGTAGCTGATATAACAAGGCATTTATCTATTTGTTTTAATTCTATTATCCAATCATCTCCATTAGTTTTTGCTCTTTTATAACTCTTAGCGGTTGGCTCATCGGATTGTGTTGTTATTATTGAAACATCATTTCGTAATAGTCCTATGTAAAAGTTGTAATTTTCTGCGTCTTCTGGAGGGTTAAAAATTGCTGAATATGCAGAGCTTATTGTATAAATACTTAATCCATGGTTTTGAAATACTTTCATCTTTACCTCTTTCTGTTTCTTTTAAGAGTTGCTTTAACCTTAAGCCTTTGTTTTATCTGTATTCCTTTGAAGTCGAATATTCCCATATCTAATTGTTTTCTAACCCACGGGTTTATTGCTTTTTTAAGTTCTAACTCATTGTTAATAAAGCATTCTTTAGACAGCCTATGAGTCCCATCAAAATCCCAATCTATTTCATTTTTAGCCCCTATAGATATAGCATTATTACTGCACAGTTCAATCTTGCTAAAATCTGGCAGCTCGAATAATTCAGATACTTCTTGCGACATGCTCTCAAGAGTAGCCTCTAAATGTTTTTTAGATTTCTTAATTTCTTCTCTAAGGTTATTAAGCTTTTCTTCTATAGCGCCTACTTTTGGTATGTCCTGCAGCTCTGCTATTTTAGCAGTATATTCTTTTTTTTCTTGTGTAGCGTAATCCAGTCTTATTTTAATGCTAGTGATTTTTTTTAGAAATTTATCTAGTTTTTCTTGTGCTCCATCATGCTCTGTAAGCATATATTTTTTTATTTCAGCTCTGTCTAGTTTTTCATCAAACCAACTTTTCCATCCGCTGTTAGGTTTAGCTATAGCTTCCATTATGCCCATCCATTTGTTTTTGAAATATTAAGTAATGAAAAAAAGGTTCCTTGCAAAGCTGCTAAATACTTATTCTCAACTGAATTGAAAGCGAACGTATATTTTAGCCTTGAAGCTGTTCCGTTTTCCTGTATCGATAGTGTTGCTCCCCAATCTATCTTCAACCCAGATATAGTCGCCAAATACACGTATGCTGCTATTTGAAAATCCCATTGAGGATAACTATGCGAAGATGTTTTGAAGTCAATTATGCCGAGTCCTTTCTTGCCATTTATAGTCCCTATAAAATCTGGTTTTCCAGTAAGCCCTAACTTTTTATCTGCAAACCTTTCCTCAGCAACTAGGGGGAGCGGATCGCATACTTCACTCCATTTTATAAAGCTCTGATAAAAACTTTTGTATGGGACATTGTCGTTACAATATTTTTTAGTAGCATCTTGTAGCGTTATGTTTTTAGTTACAAGTAGATTGCAAAAATCATGCACGCTATTTCCCCTAACCCTCGATTCCTCTGTGTACCATCTTGTGTCTGTGAAAAAACCTAGGACTTGTGTTACTGATAAGTAGTCCATTTCAGGCTATCTCCTCTGGCTTTTCTCTTAGAAGGGCATTTCTTGCTATTTTGCGATATTGTCTTCTTAGTTCCAAGTCTTCTTCTAGCTTACTCAACTTGGCTATGTAGTATTTTTCTTTCTTTTTTATGTCCTTCTGTCTTTCTTTAATGCGGATTATGTTCTCTTCCACAATAGTTTCTTCATTCTTTCTGCGTTGTATGTAAGCTGCATCTTCGTCCGATAGCTTTCCAACGTATTCGTTCATTTCTTTGTCTCCTAGTTAGTTAGACCGACTCCTTGTTAATTCTATCTATTTCTGAATCCACAGGGTTGATAACTTCGGCTTCGGCTAGAGAAACCAACATCCCTTGGCTATCGGAAAGAGTATAGCCCGCTATAACCGATCTATAATCGAGGTCTTCATCCGTATCTAATCCGAACCTGAGAGGTGCCGGGAAATCTCTGTGTGCGTAATCAAAAACTGATACGTTGAATAAATTAATGGCTTCTCCTTTAGTGAGAGCTGTTCTTAGTTTTTTCATCCCTATTCCAATTTTGTCTATATCAGGAGTTGATGTCGGGACTCCTGTAGTATAATCTCCTGAGATTGTGCGTTTGCTTTTCATTAAGATCTCTATTTTAATTTTAACACTAACAGTCCCGCTGTTCATTCTTTGCCTCCTAGTTAGTAAGCATTAGCCTCTTTAATTTAATCTGTTAAGCACGATGTACTCTAATTGCTTCTGGGATTACAGTTATCACTTCATTTAAATCTACATAAACTTTGGGGGCTTTGTAAATCTTGTCGTTTTTGCGTAACATAGCGGTATAAATAGATACTATCTTTTTTGCTTCATAAGCATTAAAAAACATTGTCAAGGCAACCTCCTCGTTCCTCCATCCAGTTTGTTTTATATCATAAATTGTTCCTTTAAATATTCCTTCAATAACTAAGGCTGTGTTAAAGAATAGTGTTACTTTTACAAAACAATACTTTCCGTTAAAGTTCTCTCCTAATGATGGCGTAACGGTTGGTCTCATTATATAATCCTCATATTGGTTTATGCCCAGTCTTTTGGTGGACGCACTCTAGTAACTTCCTTTAGTTTGTTTATTCCTTCAACCCACTTATTAGTCTTATTCTCTTTCTTTTTCTCCAACAACACTGGCTCTTCCGTATCTGCGAAAGAAGCCCAAGCAGCAGTAATTTCAGATGTTGCAATATGTAGGTGGTCATAAGTCTTCCCAAAAACATCGCCACCTTTGTCTAAGGCTTCGAATCTCCATACAGAAACCATGCGAAGTTCTAGAATATGCATTTTGGCTGTGTTTAGGTTCTCAATAAATAGTTTATGAGCTGTTCCTGAAGCCATTTTTTTAGGGTCATCTACCCTAGCTTTAAAGAATGTTCTATCTACTGTAACATTCTTTCCTAGTGTGTATTCCCCCATTATAAATAAACCGTTTTTCATGAACAATTCTACACGGCTGCCCGCAAATCTCCTGTCTGTTTGGTCCATTAAATTTCTCCTTTTTGTACTGAATCTGTTGCATATGTCTTCCAGTTAACTGCTACTATTTCAGAGGTTGCTACAAGAAGGTTATCGAAAATCTTTTCTACTGTGCCGTTTATTTTTCGCTCCATTCCTCCATCGTATATAAAGGATTTTACATTTTCTCCTTCTACTACAGCTATGGTAGCTATATGTAATTCAACATACGAGTTTCTTTTAGGATCTATTGCGTTTTTGAATTCTTTTTCAGATATATGCTTAGAGGTTTCATTAGCTACAGGAAAAAAGGTCCCTTTTACTAAATATCTACTTTGTATGAAAAGTGATGCTCCAATAGAGTAAATTTTATGATCCATATGCCCCTACCTTTTTTGTTTCTTTAACTTATATTAAAGTCCATTTAGTAGTTTTCGCTTCTATTATCGAATTTATCTCGGCTACAGAATACCTGATGCATCTGCCTAGCTTTACATAGTTAGGGCGTGTTCCTCCGCTACGCCATCTTCTAAGCGTAGACAGTGAAACGTTTAGCATAGCTGCTGCTTCTTTTTCATTCACCAAATATCTTTGCATGATTTCTGCCTTTAAATATAGTATGTTATGAGATGCTTAGGTATGTCTTTCGCTTTCTCAGTTATGCACACAGTACCATCAGCATCATTAGCTGTCAAGCATTTTTTACAAAAGTTATTATAAAAATTACATATAAGTGAAGATTTTTGTTGCATACGTGATATGTTTGTTCTATAGCTATCTTGATTTAAAGTTATTCGTGTTAGATAGAGTTAGACTAGTTTAGACAGGTTTTTATGCGTTTGGTTTGTATTGGTTAGGAGCAGCACGTTAGAAGAAATCCCATGGAGTAAAAGGCTAGACTCTGTGGGATTTTCTATTTATAGGATACAGACAACCAAGCTAGTACCGTAAGTCACCCGTAAGTTACCCATAAGTTCCACACTTGTTGCCCACTTGTTGCACACTTGTTACCCACTAAGCACCCGTAAGTTATCTATTAAGTATCTATTAAGCACCCATAAGTTACCCGTAAGTAACACACTTCTTACCCACTTCCTGCATACTTCCAGCACACTTATTGCACACAAAGTACCTTATGAGTACCTATGAGCATCCACAACAAGCCCTAAGAGCATCCTTAAAGTATGGAAAAACAAAGGTGCTACTTGCTCCCTCCTAATGTTAAAAATATCTACACCTAGATCTTAAGGTCTATAAGATCTTAAGATCTAGACCTTAAGACCTAGACCTTAAGAACAGACCTAAGAACAGACCTAAAAAAAACTAACGCAAAAAAAAGGTCCTAAAAGCACTGCGGCCTACCGGCCTTGTATATATATAGGGGATGAAACCTTCTAACTGCGGGTTAAAGAACCAAAGGGAGTAATGCTATGTAAAACCGGGATTTGTTTTTGCCTTAAAGATGCTTTTATCTGATTGGCAGGGGTAGAGTTCGGAGAGTTTAAAGCTAAAAAAAGCAAAACCCCAAAAGCTGTGCGGGCAGGCAGGGGTTTCGCTTGACAAAAAGGCTTACCGATCTTCAAAATGTACGTGGAGTGTAATACTTTATTAATAAGATTTCAAGCACTTTTCTAATTTTATTATTACTTTACAACAGTTAACCCGTTTTAGAATCAGGTGTTGGGTGAAGCTAAAACGAGTTTTCTGTCGGGCATATGACCTCTCGGCCATCGAGGAACTCTAATAGACGAGTACGCTACTCTAATCCTTGTCTGGTGTCAATATAAATGGTTGTTTTGTTTAGTTTTGTAATTTTTTGTTGACAAGCTTTGCATAATTAGTTAGTATTTAAGTGAAATTAACAATAACCTTTATTTGGAGGTATAGTGAAGTCAATAATATTTGTATCATTAGGCGTAGTTTGGCTTGTAGCGATAGCGCTTATATTTTCAGCAGTAAGCTCCGAGGGGAGCACAAAACCCGGAGTAGGCCAAGTCGCAGGAGATGGTTTATCTGCAATAGTAGAAAACTGTTGCATAACTTCATCAAAAACGTGTTGCATAAATCCAGTTCCTCTATCAGCAGCCGATAATAAAGATCCTAGGACACTAGACGGTAGTACAGATACACAGACAGATGGTTATCTTGGTACTAAAGATCTTGGCTACATTAAAAATCCCAATCTAGTTTATTCAGGGGTTGATGTTCCAACTCTAGTTCGTTCAGGCTTTGATGCTTTTGGCGCTCCTCCGCTGCAGCCGAAGCCTATTATAGTAGACGCTGGAGGCGCTCTTTTTGTAAGTGCTTCTGACCCTATTGCAGGGCTTGCGACTAACAGAATATATGACAATAAGCAGGAGTTTGTTAGAAAGATAGAAGAAGAAAAAGAACGACGAGCTAATTACGACATCGGTATGGAACCGTGGGAAGTTGCGCGAGAAGATACAACTTTTCAGGATTTGCTTGACCCCGGCATCTCAGGGCATAGGACGTCAAGATGGTGGCTATAGCGCCAGCCTAAAGATGGGACTTCTGTCTATTGGAATTTTTAAACGCAAAGGAGTATAGATATGAAAAAGTTATTTATGTTCCAGTTCTTACTTTTCTTAGGTTTCTTTTGGATCGTTTGGCAACCGTCTGTTTCTTATTCGTATACTCATCAGTGTGGCCATAGCAGACCAACGTATGATGAGCTTAAAGCACAAAAGGAAGCAAGAGATAAGGCAGAAATAGCCAAACGTCTAGCCGAACTTCAAGCGGAGATAGAAAATGGGCATGTTCAGACTGCCATATTATAACGAGTAAGAGGTTGAGGATTAAGAGATGCAAACTAATATCAAAGTAACAGATTACCTTTTGGTTGCCATTACTCCATTATGCTGGGCTACTGATGTAGTTCTAGCTCGTGGAGTTGTAGGAATAATCCCTCCGTTTAGTTTGGCTTTTTGGAGATGGTTTGTAGCCTTTCTAGTTTTATTACCTTTTGCTTTTTCTCATATTAGAAGAGATTTAGATGAGATAAAACGAACGTGGAAGCTTCTGTTTTTACTTTCTATTTTAGGTATTTCAGTATTTATTTCGTTGATTTATACAGCTGTGCAAACAACTACGGCTATTAACGTTGCGTTGATTCAGACGGCTATGCCTGTTGCGATAGCTATAAGCTGCTATATTCTTTACAAAGAAAAGACTTCTGTATTGCAAGGATCATGTCTAGCTGTTTGTTGTCTAGGAGTTTGTTTTGTTGTTTTACAAGGAAAGTTATCTAATATTTTTGGAGTTACTTTTGTGCTTGGCGATCTTTTGATGCTTATAGCCACATTGATGTTTGGAATGTACTCAGCTCTTCTTCAAAAAAAGGCTCCTAAGCTTTCTCCATTGAGTATGCTTAGCGTGTTATCAGGGCTTGGAGCTTTAGTATTGCTACCTGCTCATGCCTTTGAAGTTTTTGTTGGAGGAGGATTTGATGTAACTCTTAACGTTGTTTCTAGAATTATGTATGCAGCAATCTTCCCCGCTATAGTGGCGTACTTTTGTTGGATGAGGGGGGTTTCTACAATCGGAGCTAAGAGGACAGGGATATTTATTAATTTATTACCAGTGTTTGCTTCTATCTTAGCCATTGTGTTTTTAGGAGAAGTCTTTAGATGGTTCCATTTAGTTGGGATGTGCTTGATAGTTTCTGGGATGCTTGCGTTTAATAAGTTCGAGGTTGATGTTGTTGATGTTGAGGAAAAGGCTATACAGCCTACCGGTGATCGTAAGGATTACTGTTCATTTGGTGGTGAATAATAGGAGAATAAACAATTCTAAGGAGTCAGCATGCCGACAATACGGGAAGACATCTATGAAACCCTTGAGATTCACATCAAATGGTACTTTGACGATAACAATAAGTTTTTAGTTATAACACGTCCAGAACTTTTAGAAGAAGTAAAGGAAGCCGTAGCTTTCTGGCAGAATAAAACCAGCCTAGAAGGAGTGAAGATCCATCCAACCTTTATACCTTATTGGAGCATCCCTTCATACTCTAAAGAATATACAGATCATAGCGTTGCTCTTTGTTATGACGCTCCTGAAATAGACATGGCGAAGTCTTTTGACAGGGCTCACTATCTGTTCCCAACAGATCCAGACGAACGGCTTGCACATCAGCTGATAGAAGGGCCGAAAGAACTCTACACAGCTATGCACGCAATCAGGCCTGTGTATGGAGGTAAAACAGTAGCGGTTGTCGGTCCATATTGGCCCATCGAGTTTCAAGAAGAACCTCAATTTGGAGGTCCGATAGACGACGAAAGGGGTTGGGTAAGATGGATGTTTGGTTATCCAGACAACGGTGGAGAATAATAGGAGCAAGTGATAGAAGAGGAGGCGGAGGATGCACATGGGAGAAAAAAAGGTTCGGGTAGAGCTTTATATGAAAACTGGGTTGTTTATAGAAGGAATGTACTTAGTTATTCGTAAGTCTTTTATAGAGAGAGTTTGTTCATCAGAGGATGCGTTCTTAGAGCTTATCGAGGCTTATGTTTATGACCACTCTATGTTGGAACAAGCTACAGAGGCATACCAAAACTCTGACTACGATAAAGAATGGAATGGGTATGGAGGCAGATGGCATAGCTCTCTGTTTGTTAGAGCCTCTGAGATAGAATCCTTTTGGGTAGCAGCCGCAAATTAGAAAGGTGTATCTGTGGAATAAGATGACCCAAGATCTCCAGATAATGGTAGCGATTGTTTTTTAGTTGTAAGTTTTTGGATACTTGAAGCTATGATTTCTGTTATATATTTAGTGGTTCCGTCTTGTTCCCATGAACGAGTTCTAATTTTACCTTCTAAATAGACTTGGTCTCCTTTGTTTAGATAGTTGGAGCAGTAACTGGCTAAGTTGTTCCATGTAACTATTAGGTGCCAATCAGTTTGTTCTTTCTTTTCGTTATGCTTGTCGGTCCATTTTTCGCTAGTTGCTATTGTGAAACGTGCTACAGAGGATTCGTTTGATATGGTTTTTATTTCAGGGTCTTTACCAAGTCTGCCTATTAACGTAACTTTGTTTAAACTTGCCACTGTGCACCTGTTATTTACGTGTGTTGGTTAGGGCATCTAGCTATGTACTTCTGGCTTTGGGCTTAATTCATTAGTTAAAATAGCTAAATGCCCTAGGGATTAATCAATGTGAGGCGACGTTAGTATTAGTTGACAATGATGTCAAGTAATTTTACATAGAAGCAAGTTGTTAAGTATTATGTCTACTTGAATTGGCGTGGCATCTGCAGAGTTCGCTGTGGGATGTGTGCTATTTATCGTTAAAAATCAATTTTTTATGGGGATTTGGGACTTTTCTATGCCGTTTAGTAAATACACAAAAACTCAATGCCATGTCTGCAGGCACAAAGACAGGAGAGCTATAGATAATGCTATCTTAGAAGGAAGACCGTTTAGAGGAATCTCTAAGGTTACTGGAATTTCTGTAGGAGCAATATCTAGGCATAAGTTAAATCATCTTGCTCAAGAGGTTGCAAAGTCTTTAGGGGAGATTAGCTTTGAGTCGATGCCAGATGTTGAGAACTCGCCAGTTCTACATGCATCAGTCCCGCCTATAGAGGACATAGCTGCACAGATTAAGTATTTGTACTTACGTGTAGTTAACATTATGGCTTCGTGCGAGAAAGAGAAGAAGTACCATACTGCTATTGTTGCAAACAGACAGGCTTTACGGTGCTTAGATCTTTTTTTTAAAGCGTCAGAAGAGCTGGTGGATTATCAGAATAGAACATCTAAAAAGGACGATGTTGGAATACTTAGAAGGGAGATCCTTAAAGCCCTTTCGCCATATAAGGAAGCTAAGATAGAAGTGGCAAAAGCAATGTTGAAAATTACACAGAATGACAAGGAGAGTGCATATGAAAAAAGAAGAGCGTAGAGTTGTTAAGAGTAGAGAGACAGGGCAGCCTAGTATCGTTTATGATATGCATAAACAATATGATATGCATAAACTAGAACAAGATAATAGCAGAACTATAAAGTACGAGTTAGCTCCAGAAAAGGCAATTACTAGCGAGGCCCATATTAAGAGTAAGTGGGCAACTGGCAGGGGTGATGTTGCAGACATTGCTTCACTTCCGCCTCGTGTAAGTTCTTCTTTTGTAGGAACTGAACATGCTTTAATTACTGCTTATGCAAGTGAGGCACATCCTGTTAATGGAATATATTGGATCATTCCCTCTGTTATTGGAATAAGTTATGTTGAAATAGCTAGTGGGTATGACTTTTGCATAAGAGCGATTGTTGCAGATGTCTTATGTTGCCGTATTAATGAAAAGAACCTTTCGGCTCATCTGCCTTTAAATTTGGTTTTTGCTAAAACGGATATTGAGGTAGGCATGGACATTAAGAAGAAGGAATTTTATTGGCAAGGAAGCGCTTGTTATAGAGGGTTCGACACTGCTTGGAGGTGGAGATGTGCAGAAGGACGAGGAGCTATCATTAAGTTTTAATGAGGAATAAACAGTATGCATTTTGGAGATAGACTAAAACTACTAAGAGAACGAAAAGGCGTATCGCTCAGGACAGCAGGTAAAGCAACTGATATGAGCTGCCAGTACCTGTGGTCATTGGAGCATTCATCAAACAAAAGAATTCCTGTGCCTGAAAAACTTAGAAAACTTTCTAGATATTATTCAGTCCCTGTGGAAGACTTATTAGTTTCTGCAGGGTATTTGCAAGATCCTATGGATCCTGCTGAAGGCAGAATGTTTTCGTACGATAAAAGAGTTTCTATGGCTTTCGAGCATGTGATTAATGATCCACGATTCCCTCGAGGAGAAGATCTTAGCTCTGAGACTACTCCGTTTGAAGCAAAGGTTTATATTATAGAGTTGTATCAAAGAGTTACAGGACAAAAGTTGTTATGAACCCTGCAAATGCTAGGGACGGAATGAGCTTGGCTTTAGATCCAGCTCTATTTATGGAGAAAGTATTTGGAATAGAACCAGATGATTGGCAAAAGAAGTTATTAAGAGATGCCCCTAGCAAGGTTCTATTGCTGTGTTCACGACAAGCTGGAAAGTCTACTGTAAGTGCTGTTCTAGCGTTGTATTATGCTGTGTTCTATCCGGACTCGTTGATATTGATTATCTCTAGATCTTTTAGGCAATCAGAGGAGCTTTTCAGGAAAGTTAAAGGTGGGATTTCTTACGTTACCAATAACGGTTTGGTTGGGATGGAGCATGAGACGCAGAGAAGCTTGAACTTGAGTAACGGTAGTCGTATTTTATCTTTACCCGGCAGACAGGAAACAGTTAGGGCGTATTCTAAAGTATCTTATTTGATTATAGATGAGGCTTCTCAAGTTCCAGATGATTTATATAGCGCTGTCCGGCCCATGCTTGCAGTGTCAAAGGGGAATATCATCGCCATGACTACGCCTTATGGCAAAAGGGGTTGGTTTTACAACTCGTGGAAAGGGACTAGCGATTGGTATAGAGTCAAGATTACTGCTTACCAATGCCCTAGAATAAGTGATGAGTTTATAAGGAATGAGGTTGAAGAAGTTGGGGATTGGTGGGTTAAGCAAGAATATTTCTGTGAGTTTGTCGATGCTGAGAACCAACTCTTTTCATATGATTCTTTAGTCGACGCTGTAGATAGTAAGCTGTTTTGCTGGGCATAATTGTTTCTTGTTTACGACAAGTTGCAAAAAAATAGTATTTGATATAAAGTGAGGAAGTTGTGGACGCATATCATATGAGGATCGTCAATTTGGCTTTTGAGTATGCTTGTACTGATCGTAGCTTTTACTATGGGATAAACTTAAAAAGGAAATTGAACGGAAGCTTTGGAGACTTTGAGAAGAAGATTAAAGCTCTCAGTTATTACGAGAGGGTAAAAGGGGTTAACCTTTTGTCTCATGACAGTCTGTTTGAGGCTAGGAAAAAGGCAGCATCTGTCTCTGTCTCCTTATGAGTCTTTCTCGTCCAAGTCAAGTTAGGTACATACTGGGGCTTGATTTGGGGCAGCAAAATGACTACTCAGTATTGAGCGTGTTCAATGTTAAGTTCAATAGTAGCAACAGGCCAATTTATGAGATGCCTTACTTGGCAAGGTTTAATTTAAAAACAAGTTACGTTGATATTGTGGATGAAGTTATTGACATTATTAGCAAGTATAACTTATCTTTGAACTATACTTTAATCGTTGATTACACTGGCGTTGGACGGCCAGTTGTTGATTTATTTAGACAGAAACATTTGAACCCTGTTGCCCTTAGCATTACCGGAGGGGCTAAGACAAACTGGGTTACTAAAACAGAGGTAAATGTTCCCAAAAAAGATATAGTCACTTATTTACAACTTGTATTGCAAAATAAGCGGATAGCAATAGCACATGATTTACCTTTGCTGAGAACATTGACACAAGAATTTTTGAGCTTCCAATTAAAAATTAGGAATAATTCTATGTCAGTTTCTAGTACATATGGTGGTGCCTATGGTGTAAATGACGATATAGTTATGTCAATGGGAATAGCGATTTGGTTGGTAGAATACCACAGCAGGCGTAGATTGTTTGCGGTAGGTGGCAGATAATGGACAAAACAAACGATAAAGAATTAATTAGTATAGTAGCGCAAGCGTCAGATTTGATGAGCCAATTGCGTAGCAGGTCTGCTTATTGGGAAGGTACTGGCTTTGAGTCAATAGAAAAGGCATTATCTTACCCAGTCACTGATTCAATATACTACCGTGACTACCTAGCTAGGTATGAAAGGCAGGATATAGCTAACAGAGTTATTAAGTCGCCTGTCGGCTTAACATGGAAAGATGATCCTAAAATTTTCTCTCTAGAAGATGATTCCTTTGAAGAAACTTGGTCTAATCTTGTTTCAACTGTTGATTTATACTCTAACTGTTCAAGGTTAGATTTATTAGCTAGACTAGGAAGATATTCTACATTATTTTTAGGGTTTAACGATACTACCGAGTTACAAAATGAAGTTCGTCAAGGTAGTGAGCTCATGTACGTTACTCCTCTCGCAGAACCTCAAGCTACTATCTTAACTTGGGAGAAAAACTCATCTAAAAAAACTTATGGAACTCCTCTTACTTATAGAGTGACTCTGAATATAGAAGAGGGTGAAGCTGCAACTCGTATTGTCAACGCTAGTCGCATTCTACATGTAGCTGAAAATATAGTAGAAAGTAGGTATTATGGGATACCTGCACTTCAACCTATATATAACAGACTTTTAGGGCTTGAAAAATTAGCTGGCGGATCACCTGAAATGTATTGGCGTGGCGCAAGGCCTGGCTATGCTGCAAGCAGTAGTGGAAATGTGCTAGCTACACAGGAACAAATAGACCAATTCAAAGAAGCAGTATCAGGATTTGTTAATAATCTAAATAGATGGCTGTATGCAGAAGATTTGAAAATACAGTCTTTAGCTCCACAAGTCGTATCACCAAAAGAGCATGTGGATGTACAGATTCAGCTTATAAGTTCTGCTACTAGGATTCCAGTTCGTATCTTAATTGGTTCTGAGCGAGGACAATTAGCATCTGACCAAGATGAACGAGCATGGTTATCTTTTATAGAAGAACGGAGAGATGAGGTAGCTAAGAAGTTAATACTAACTCCATTGATTGATAGATTAATAACTTATGGCGCATTGCCAGATCCTGGAGATTATACAATACTATGGGATCCTTTAATTATTGTTTCAGAAAAAGACAAAGCAGATGTTGCTAGAACATATTCTGCTGCTATTAAACTGTACGATGATGCAGTAATGATAAAGGATGTAATACCGCCCGAAGTGTTCTTGAAGTACATTCTCAAATTGGACGAACAAGCCCTTAATGAAGCCAAAAGTATAACAGAAGGTTCTTTGGCAGAAGAGGGGATAGATGAGTAACGATAGTAAAGACCCAACGAGTACCATAACGCTTAGAGCTGCATATGTTACTCAGTTTAGAAAGAGATTTTTTTATATAAGAAGCCTAATACGGCAGAGTATAGTTGTTAATGATTGTTTTGGGTTACGCTCTGCGCCTAACGTTTTTGTTGCACAGGATTTCGATATTCCGACTAGTTGGAAGAATGGTCTAAGTCCAATAGGCAGGCAAGCTTTTAGGTTTAACACTAATGATGAGAAAATGTCCCGCTTTATGGCTTGGTTAAACAAGGTGGAAGAACAAGCACTCTTCCAAATAGTCGGGGGGCCAATAGGAGATTTAGGGCAACCTCCTTTGTGGCAGAATTTGTACATACAAGCTGCGTACAGAAAAGGAATAGCGTGGGCACGTCGAAACATTGTACGAGATAGCGAAGTCCTTGATTCTATAGGCAAAACTAGAAGAGACATTGACGCTTCTATGGATGCTGTAGATGAGAAAATGACGAGTCCTGTTAGCTTAGACAGAGTAAAGACTGTGTACAGTAGAGCTTATACAGATTTAAAAGGTATAACAGCAGCTATGGATGCTGAGATTAGTCGTGCTTTGGCAGACGGGCTTATTCTTGGTGAACATCCATCGATTATTGCCAAGAACATAAACAATAGAGTCACAAAAATAGGTCTGCATAGATCTATCTTGTTAGCTAGGTCAGAGGTGATAAGGGCGCATCATTTAGCTTCTATTCAGGAATATAGGGATTATGGCATAGAAGGTGTAAAAGTTATGGCCGAGTGGACTACCGCTAGAGATAGTAGAGTGTGCCAGAGCTGCAGAGACTTAGACTTTAATAGAACTGGTAAATTATGGGAGCTTGATGAGATAGAGCCACTTATTCCATTGCATCCGCAGTGTAGGTGTGCTGCTCTTCCAGCTATAAAACCATCTGGTATAGATATTAAAGCGATTCTGGCTGGTGAAGTGTCGTCTGTAGACAAAAAGAGAATAGAATTATCTGTAGGTAGAGAAATAGCAAAACAAGGCAAGGATACTGTATGGAAAGGCCTCGGGCAGTTATGAGTATCGGCGATAGCTATAATGATAAGTTTTCTTTTAGGGTAAACACGAAGTTTCCATCGATGAACGAGATAATAGCTTGTGCTAAAAAAGGTGGAAATGGCATGGCTTATGCTAGATTAAAAAAAAGATATACTAGAGAGGTAATAGACGTATTAGAACAAACGAGAATTCCCTTTGATTGCTATAAGATATACGCAGTGTTCACTTGGTGTGTGGCTAACAGAAGACGTGATCCTGACAATATAGCAGTTGCTGTTAAGTTTGTATTCGATGCTTTTGTTTATGCTGGACTTATAAAAAATGATGGCCAAAGAACTATAGATGGATGGTACAATAACTTTAAAAAAGTATCTGAGCCAGACTATGTTGATGTTGATGTTTATTGTCAAACTACGAAGGAAGGTTAGCATTTGCTAAAATAGAATTAGCAATGAAGGAATAGGCATGGAATACGGCAAAATAACATTTAAGTGCGATTTTTATGATGATATAGGCACAAAGATTCGTACTAGAGAATTGTTAGGTACTGACTTTTTTGTACTTCCTGCTGTTATGATGGTAGAAGGTGCTTATTACCCATCTATTCAGAGTCGCGATGATAGAGTCGCTTTATACTTTTCTTCTGATGAATTAGAGAAAAGCATAAACTCTTGGAATGGAAGAGGTATTTCGTTAATGCATCCAGACGAGAACAGTAGTTTTAATGTGCCCGATGTGTTTAACAATCATTGGCTTGGATATGTTTTTAACACTAAGTTTGAGCCAGATAAAAAGCGATTAGTAGCTGACCTTTGGATATCTAGCGAACGTGGAAATGAGTTAGTTTCTAAAGTTAAGGCTTATGAACAAGTAGACCTTAGCATAGGCGCTTGTGGTGAGCTTATAGCAAGTGATGGAGTTTCAAACGGAGTGAAGTATACAAAACAATTTATTAATATAGTTGGTGACCATTTGGCTGTTTTGCCAGATGTAAAAGGTGCATGCAGCTGGAATGATGGATGTGGTATAAGAGCTAATGAATATGGGTTGCCAAAAGAAGTTGATAAAGGAGCAAGTATGCCAAAGAAAGTCGTTAAATCAATTCCTGATAGCGCTAAAGAGTCTGCTATAAATATGGCTAAAGGTTCATTAGCGTCAGAATTTGAAACAAGTACCTCAACCGCTGCATGTGACAAGTCAGTGCATGTAGTAGTCTCTGATAAAGGAGAGAATATGGATAAAGTAAAAGATGTAATTAATTCTAGTAAAGCAGAAAGCTCTTTGGAGTCTTTTGTTAGAAGTGCACCTGAGGAATATAGAAGTTTTCTAATGGACGCAGTTCTTTCAACTAATGCTAGAAGAAACGAAATGACTAAAGAGATTCTTGACTTCAAAGAAGTAACTTTTTGTTCTAAATTCTTAGAAGGAACGAGTTCTTCTGATCTTGAAGCTATAGTCGCGACGACTAGAGTAGCTGATAAGTATAGAGTAAAGGCAGACGAAATGCTCTCTGCTAATGCTAAGAATGAAGATGTAGCTAAAAAGAATGATGGCGTTGTTGATTTTAGTGTAAACGGTTTTTCTGAATCAGTAGCAAAAGAAAGATATATGCCAATTAGAAAGATTAACTTTGCCGAATAAGGAGTTAAGGAGAAATAATAATGAGTAATACTGTTAAAATAGCTGTATGTGGGAGTCCTGCTATTGAGTTAGAGTCAATTGTGGCAACCGCTGAGATTATACCTGGTAACCTTTTGCTCCGTAACGCTGCAACGACTGTAGTTTCTCATGATGTAGCTGGCGGGTCAACTGGCACGCTGTTTGCTGTTGAGGATAAAATGACAGGTGGAGCTTCACTAACTGGCTCTTTTGTTGAAGCAGTAAATGTGCCTTATGCTGTAGGAGCTAAGGTGTACATGATATATGCTAGGCCCGGCGATGTTGTTTGGGCATGGCTTAACATTGGCGAAAACGTAGCTGTTGGTGAATTTCTTGTTAGCGCAGGCAATGGCAATCTTGAAGCATATGCTGGCCCGCTAACAGTTCCGTCAGCAATAGTAGGCGTAGCGCTAGAGGCAGTAAACGCAGTGGCTACTGCTAGAATTAAGATAGAAATACGATAAAGAGGAGAGTTAAATGAGTAACGGTGCAAGAATAACTCCTGATAGCACTGGGACAGAGGTAATCTCTGCTATGGCACAAGGAATTAACCTAGCAGAATACAGAACTTTTGAGTCTTTACCCAGATCAGCTTGGGAATATATAGATGATATGACAATTCGTATCGCTAAAAGTGAACTTGTAGGAACAGCGGATTTAAAAGCTACTCCAGGTGTTAGTATACCTTTTAATGGACTTGGAGCTTCCGTGTTTACGATGTATGCAACTTCTGGAATGACAGATGCTACAATGGCTATGACTCCAGATAACAGAGGTGTATCTGATACTATTGATTTTAAACCAATCAGCGTGCCTTTGCCAGTAACTGTAAAAGACTTTCCAGTTAACACAAAGCAAGTAGCGATGGCTCTTAGAGATGGTATTCCTCTGCAAGGTATTTTGTCAGAAGAAGCGCTTTACAGGCTGATGTACAAAATAGAGGACCATTTATTTAATGGCTCTTACACAGCTGGCGGATATACTTCTTATGGGTACACTACCCATCCTAATAGAATCGAGCATACAATTCCTATTACTTGGACGACACAAGAACCAGACTTGATCTTTAAAGATGTAAACGAAATGTGTCAGGACAGTAGGGATATAAATCATTTCGGACCGTGGGTTCTCTACATACCTTCGCAGTATGCAGTAGCCTTAGAAAAAGATTACACTGTTGGCTCTAATGATTATCCTGTCAATGGCTCTGTCCGCACACGTCTTATGCAGATCCCTGAACTTAGGGACATAAAGATTTCTAAAAACTTAGCTAATGACAATGTAGTGCTTGTTGAGATGAATCCTACTACTGTTAAATTAATTGAAGGAATTGAACCAACTGTAGTAGACTGGACGTCGCCAGCAGCACCAACGTGGACTCATAACTTTAAAGCTATGGCTATGCAAGTTCCGCTGTTCATGTCAGATTATGACGATCAGTTAGCTATTGTACACGGACACTTATAATAGGTAAAATATGGCTGATGTAAGCACTACCCAAGTTAAAAATATTATTGACACAGAGCTTAGTGACTCTCAAATAGAAGGAGCAATTTCTACAGCTGTAACAGTAGTCGCAAACTATTTAACAACTGCTGTTTTAGCTGCTGAGATTAGAGTTGAGATAACTATGTATCTTGCTGCACATTTTATAGCTTTGCGTGATAAAACAGTAATGATAAAATCTGAGAAGATTGGTGATGCTTCCGTTACATATGAGGTCGGTAGCCCCCAAGAGTCTTTTGCTTCCTTTACATCGACTAAGTGGGGCGCTACTGCTGTAGCGTTAGACGTTTCTAATACTCTTGGACAACTTGGACAAAAACAACCTAGACTATTTTCGTTGGATCCAGTTTAATGAGTTGGATTGATAGGCAGTTAAAACAAAAGTCGTTGTATTGGAATCCGCCAGAACGAGACGGATACGGTGCTTATGTGTGGGGATTCCCAACGGAAATCGATACACGGTGGAGACATAGTGGTAGAGCTATTCGTTATGACAAAGCTGGTGCAGAGATTGTATCAGAAGTCGTAGTATGGACCAACTATCAATATGTAGTTGCTGGAGGTTATATTATGAAAGGTACGTTATATGACTTAGGAGATCTAGCTTCTCCGCCTGTAGCTGTGCCTATTATAGTTAATTCTCTTAGCTTTAACCACTCAGCAGAATACGCTCGTCAGATACTGGATGTTGCGTCAATAGAGTCTCTTGTAAACAGTTCTGAACCGTTTGTGAAATTATGGCTAAAGTAGTTATTAAAGGAATAGACAGGCTGATCAGAAAGATGCAAAAGCTGACTGATACTGATTTAGTCAAAGCTTATGATGCGTCTATGGCTGTAACATTGTTGAATGTAAGAAATGAGTCTATGGCTAATACTCCAGTAGATACAGGAAACTTGAGAGCTTCACATCATACAAAGAAGACTAAAGCCACCCCAGATGGAGTTAGTGGTGAAGTTTGGAATAGCGCTAATTATGCTACATATGTCCATGAAAAGACATGGGTTAAGCATCCTACTGGCAGAGCAAAGTTCTTGGAGTATGCTATTCAATCATCAAAAGCTAAAACAAAGAGAAATGTTGCTACTATTTTACGTAAAACATTAAGGAATATCTAAGATGGTGATGGTGAATGCAGCTAGGGATCTAGCTATTATTCTTGAACGTGGAAATGTAGGTACTATTGGTACTAACATTTTTGCGACTCCGGATATTCCTCCGAAACCTGATGAGATTATATATTTAACTGTAACTGGTTCGGATGAAGCGTCGTCTGTAAATCTTGATTATTCATATCCTAAAGTTCAAGTTATAGTAAGGGGTGAGGCAGGCGGGTTACTCTCTGTATGGGACAGGGTAGCGCAAGTGCATAATGTTTTGCATGGAAAAGTAGGAGTTGTTGTTGAGACTAGGAGATATGTTTTAATAGACAATGCAAATGGTCCGGAGGATCTTGGTTTCGACGATACTATGAGAGTAATGGCCGGTGAAACCTTCAAGACTATGATGACTACATATTCTCAGCATCCTGTGTTTTCAGCTAGGATAATAGGTAGAGTAAGCCAGACTTCTAGCGCTAGTTCAGTTTTAACAGAGACTAAAAACAGTTTGAATGGAGGATGTGTTTCAACAACCTCCTCTTTTGGAATAATTACAACGATATAACTATAGAGGGTTATCATGAGCAATGCAATTGCTGTAAAGACAACTACAGTGTCGTATGATGGCGGGGCTGGATTTGTGGATTTTGCTGAATTGACCGATGTCGCTGGTCTTATGGATGGATGGGATCTTGAGGATGTTACTAGCTATGGCGCTAGTCTTGGCCACGAGAGAGCAGCTGTACTAAAGTCGGTTACAGATCTTACGTTAGATGTAATTTATATTGAGCTTGAGTTTAGTAATCTTTGGGCTCTAAAAGACGCAAGATCATTAGTCTATTTTGAAGTGGCTTTGCCTTCGAGTGGGTCGTTTACCTTTGGGGCATTAATTTCTAATATAGAAATGAATTTAGAAATAACTAATGTTTTACGAGCAACTATGACTTTGGCGATTAACGAAGATGGCGTAACTTTTGTAGGTGCCCCATAAATATTATGAGGAAATAGAAAGTGATTTTATCCAAGAAGGATATCCTTAATATTAACGACCGTGAATATGTTGATATGGAAGTGCCTGAATGGGGAGGAAGTCTCCGTATATATGTGATGTCATTAAGAGAACGTATGTCTCTTGAAGGGGTTGTTGGCACTAAGGGCAAAGGGCCAAAATCTAAAGTTGATGATATTGTGGTTCAGCAAGAAAAGATTATGTTTTTATTACGTATCTGCCTTAAAGACTCTACAGGCAAAGACATGTTTGATAAGGATGACATTTCAACGCTTTTAGATAAAGACTCAAAAGTAGTTTATAGAATTTTTGAAAAATGTATAGAAGTCAATAACTTAGGTAAGGCTGATGTAGGAACTGCATCGGTAAACTGAGACAAGATCCGTTCAGGTTATTCTTATTTAGACTTGCACTTGCTTTAGGCTGTACAGTAAGTGAGCTTTCTGATCGGGTCAGTTCCAGTGAGATAGTAGAGTGGTTGGCTTATTATAATATTGAGCCGTGGGGCAGCACGATAGAAGGCCTTAGGCATGCGTGCACTGCTTCAACTGTAGCGAATATAGGATTGCTGCAAGTCAATCCTAAAGCAGCTCGCGGAGACAAATATGGAATTTCTAAGTTTACTATTGGCGTAGATGTGCCCAAGCATAATGAAACGTTATCGTCAGATGAACGTGCAAAGAAAATAAAAGATTTCTTTATGAGGATAGCGACGAAAAAAAAGGGGTAAATGTTTCGGAAAGGCTATTATAAATGATAATCGATAGACTTACTGCTGTATTTAACATTGATGCCAAAGGGTTTCATTCTGGGATGAATCGTGTCCAAGATAGTCTTAAGTCAACTCAGAGAAGGTTTAGCCAGACATCTAGGAGCATGGCTTCTAGCTTTGGAAATGTAGTTAAGTCTGCTGCAAAAGTTTCTGCATCTATAGCAGGCATCTCAGCTGCTGGCTCATGGGCTACTTTATCACTAGCCAAGATGGTAGCCGAAGTTGACTCATTACGTCGTGGTCTTGATTTTGCTACTGGGTCTGCTGAAAAAGGCGCACAAGCATTTGCTTTTTTAGTTGAAGAAACTGATAGGTTAGGAATATCGACTTCTGTAGCCATTGAGCAGTTTAAAAATATGTCTGCTGCTGCCAAAGGGACTACATTAGAAGGAGAAGGAGTAAGGAATTTATTTATTGCTATAGCAGAGGCATCTGCTGTTTTAGGTTTAAGCACTGAAAGAACTAGTCTTGTTTTCCAAGCGTTACAACAAATGATAGCAAAAGGGCGTATTACCGCAGAGGAACTTAGACAGCAACTTGGAGAATCTCTTCCAATGGCTATGCAGGCTATGGCCGATGCTGTTGGTGTAGGAACCGGCGAGCTAAACAAGATGATGGAGGCTGGCGGTCTTCTTAGCACTAAAGTTCTGCCTAAATTCGCTGCTCAAATACGGTCAGATTTAGCTCCTAGCGTAATAGGTGCAACTACATCAATGCGAGCTGAAATAGAACGACTTAGCAATGCTTGGTTCTTAATGAAGGTAGAGTTTCAAGAAGCTAAGATTAGCGATGAATTAAAAGCAGGCATTAAGTGGCTAAGTTCTATGATAATGGCTTTGCCTAAGATTGTTATGCTTTTTGTTAGAAGCTTGTTTGTCGTTAAGAAAGTGCTCACCGATACGATAGCGCTTTTCCTGCCATTTAAGGAGACAATGCAAGGGCTTGAAGTGTCAGGCAAGGCAATAGCTAATTCGTTTGTTTTGGTAGGCAAGCAGGTGTCAAAAGTCTTTGATATGCTCAAAAAGATGAGCGCAGCTACTAATGAAGCTACTAACTCATCACGTAGATATGTTGGGCTGTTAGGCGGGATGACAGGAACAATAACACGTCAAAAAACTATACCAGAGGTTATCAGTAACGCAGCTAAAGATGCGACAATAGAAGTTAACACTCTGAAAACCAAACTTGACGAGATTGCATTAACACAAGCCCCCAAGATATTAGCTGCAGAACCTATTGATTTTACTATAAATACAGATGCTGCTCAGAAAGAAATGGAAGATCTGTTGAACGCTTTTGACGTTAAGTTTAAAACTCTTGACATCGAGCTTAAGACTGAGATTAACCGAGCCGAGATTGAAGCAGGACTTATCTCTGTTAATGAACTTGTAGATAATATGACTCAAAAGAGGTTGTTGAGGTTAGAGGAATATTATCAATCTAACAAAAGATTGCTTATTGAGGCAAGTGAAGAAGAGATAGCTCTAACTGAAAAGTATTTAGCTTTAAAAGAAAAGATAGTATTGGCTGGAGATAATAAGCTTGAACAAGAACGAGCTAGTATACTTGAAGCTACTAGGGCGCAATTTGAAGAGAACTTCCAAGATAGATATGGAATGGTTATAGACACTGTTGCTGGGGCTACTAGAAAGGTTTCACAAGCAATAATGGACTTTTCTCAAGGAGCTAAGGTTAGCTTCTCTGATCTTTTTATGTCATTGATTGCAGATTTACAACGATTAGTCTTTGAAATAGCTGTTATAGAGCCTATTCTTGCAAAATTTGGAGATTTTTTAAGAAAAAGCTTTGCTACGTCACCTTCTTCTGGTGCAGCTGGGTTAACAGGCATTTTAGGTCCAATATTCTCAGGCGTTAAAAGTATTATGGGGTTTGCTAAAGGAGGAATTATCAATGAGCCAATAGCTGGTGTTGGCGTAGGCTCAGGGCAAGGATATTCTTTCGGAGAGAAAGGACCAGAAGTTATTACCCCTCTTGATAAATTTATTAAAAATATAAAGCCAGTTACTGTTAACGTAGAGAACAAACAAGAATCTTTCCGTAGAGACACTGGGGTTAGTGCTAGTGCTCAACCACAAAACGTTAATATTACTATAAATGCTGTTGATAGTAAGAGCGTTCTTGAACTTATGACTCAAAATCCACAGGCTGTAGTAACTCCTATAATTGAATCATTACAGCTTGGCGATAGAGGATTAACAGCAGCTTTGAGAGGAGCCTTTTAATATGGCTGCTTATCCTGATGTACTAACAGATATTAAAGGTACTATACCTTTTAATTGGGAATCTAATCAGAGAATACTTAAGACTGAGTTTGAAAATGGTCAAGAAAGTAGACGCTTAGTATGGCAAGATCCTAGACGTAATCTTTCTGTGCAGTATGCAGCTTTGTCTTTTGATGGATCTAGGCGGTTATATAATTTTTACAAAGATATGAATGGTCCATTTTCAAGTTTTGTTTTCTTTTTTCCTCAGACAGTTACTTATGCTAAAGAGTTTTGCGGTGTATCTGATGGTGAAGAAGCAGGAATCAATCTTCCGTCCAAAGGCGCTCAGTCGTATACTTTATACGCTGGTGCTTCAGAGGTTAGCTCTGGATTATATACTTATTTTGTAAGTGGTGGGCCTGATGGAGAAGATAGGCTTGTGTTTTCTGGCTACACTCCAACTGTTGGGGCAAGATTTTATTGGTCATTTACAGGGAGGCTGAAAACAATTATGCGGTTTTCTGAAACTGCCGTAAATTATTCTGAAATTAAAAATATTGCTGTAGCTATAAAGGTTAACCTTATAGGATTACAGGCAAAACTTACATGAGAACAATAAGCATAGAGCTTTTGGATAAGCTTAAAAGTAGCGAGTATAGACTTGCTATTTTAGTTTCTCTGGAAGTAGTCGGAACTGTAAAAAGATTTACAACATGGTCAGATGACCTTTGGCTTAATAATGAACAATACTACCCTAGAGGAATGAGAGTAGGGGCTATTAGCTATGGGAGCGCAAATATAGTTAGTAGCGTTTCTTTAGAGTTCGATGATGTCAACAGGGAGTTGCTTGTGTTATTAGGAGAAGTAGGCGTAGGCGATTACCCTATAACTATAACTATGGCAGCGCTTGATGAATATGGGAATATAATTACTAACGGTAGCTCGGTTATATTCTCGGGCACTTTTAGCCAATGGACTTATCGTCCAAAAAGTCTTTCTATCAAGGCTGTATCTATTTTTTCTAAGTTTAACAGAACTACAACTAGAGTTTTTTCTTCTAGCTGTACTATTAAAGTCTTTAAGGGATCTCAGTGCAATTATGGTGGGGCTGAAACTATATGTGATAGAACCTACAGCCAGTGTGATGCGTTTGGCAATATTGCTAATTTTCAAGGGTTTAGGTGGCTACCCGATTTGTTAAACAAGAGGTTAGATTTAAAAGGTGAAGAAAGAAAAGCTGAATGATGTTGTTTCTTCTATTTTAGGGTTACCTTACAGATTGAATGGAGATATAGATAAGCCTAAAAAGGGGCTAGATTGCCTAGGGATAATCCGTATCATTATGTTTAGGCTTCATGGAGTTATGATTGAAGAAGCTTCTCAAAAACAGTACGATTTGTATATGGATGCTCCTTTATTGGCGATGAGTATTATATCGTTGTTTGTTCAGGATCACATGAGGCAAACGCTTTTTTCTAATATTGTAGCTGGAGACGTTATAGGAAAAGAAGAAACTGTTGGTGTATATACTGGCAATGGAAATTTTATATGTGCAGTAACAAATGATAAAGTTAGAATTTTGCCAGTTAAAAACTATTCTTTCGATAAGGCTTTTACATGGGCGGATCTGTAAAAAGTTTTTTAGGAGCATTGCTACCAGTTGCTGCTGCTTTATTAATTCCATTTTTACCAATTGCTGTTGCAGCTTTTGCCCCGCTTATTATTGGTGGAGCGGGTATAATAGGTGGCTTTTTAGCTAAGCAGGATTTGTCTGTTTCTGATTGGGATAGCCAGGCTACTGGCCCTGATAGAATGCAGGCTAATACTAAAACTACACAAAGAACTATCCCAGTTGTTTATGGTCAAATGCGTGTTGGCTCTAATGATGTTTTTATGCAAATGGCTGGAACTGGTGCGGATAGAAGACTTTGGATTGTTAGCGCATTATGTGAAGGGGAGATAGAGGGGATTGCTCAGGAATCTGGAAAAGATCAAGTGTTTATAGATGGGCAATTAGTGTCGGATTTTAATGAAGACCATTATGAAAGTGAAGGAACATTAGTTGAATACTGGTTTCATAGTGGGACTCCAACTCAAAGCGTTGATCCTAATATTTCTGCTGCAATCCCTACCTATAATGACAATCTCCACGACATTGCTTATATGGTATATAAGATTAATCTGGTAGGAGGAATTTTTTCTGGAATTCCTAGACGTAAGGTTACTATTAAAGGACGTAAGGTTTTTGATTACAGAAATAGCACTACTTACTGGTCAGAAAACCCAGCTCTTTTGTTATATGACTTTATGGTAAATGATAGGTATGGAATGGCAATGGCTTCTTCTTCATTTGATATTCCTGCATGGCAACAAACAGCTAACTATTGTGAAGTCACAACTTATAAGTCTGCATGGCTTGTTGATTATGCAATATCTAGCCAAATAAAAAGCCAGTCTGTAATCGACACGCTTTTAGCACATTTTAGAGGATCTATTACTTGGTTCGACGGTAAGATTGGATTACAATATTCTGACCTAAATGCTGAATCTATTGTAGCTCAGTTAGGCGATTCTGATATCGCGAGAGAAGAGAATGGAAGTGCGAGCCTATATGTTAGCCAGCCTGGTACACACTCAACTCCAGATGGAGTTTTGGTTAAATATATTAACAAAGCAAGCTGGACTTTAGATGATGTTTATATAGGCGATACTACAGGGCAGATAAAACAGATAGAGTTCCCCGGATTTACAGATAGGAAACTTGCCCTTGACATGGGCAATTACATGCTTGAACGTGAGCGATTAAACAGGTCTTTTAGTTTTAAAATGAGAGCTAACAATATAGCTCTTGAAGTAAACGATCTAATAGAAATTACATCGAGCGAAATTGGCCTGACGAGTAAACTCGCTAGGGTAATCCAGAGCGATATTCTAGGTGACGGACTGGTTCTTATTAATATTGTTTTGGAAGATGAAAAGCTTTACGATGGTGATTACAATCTTGATCCAGACTTAGTCTATTCTGTTGATATAGCTGATCCGGCAGTGT
>Ga0114923_10000380_pt1 | contig 36766 bp, 36 predicted proteins | sample SumtaG_FD_89578 | JGI IMG/M metagenome (GOLD analysis project Ga0114923, IMG submission 89578) | Deep subsurface microbial communities from Indian Ocean to uncover new lineages of life (NeLLi) - Sumatra_00157 metaG | ecosystem: Environmental > Aquatic > Marine > Oceanic > Sediment | place: near... | reverse complement strand
CGGACTGGTCAAAGACAATCCATCCAAGATAGTATCATTCAGGACATCATGACGTACGCAATTGTTTGGATCGCCATAAGTCTTGGGGCAGGCATTGTTGTTGCCCCTCATCTACCGATTCCAACGACGATCTTGTGGATTGCGATGATGTTCACTTTCCTGTCGATTCTTGTTGCTTACAAAGCTCCTCGCTGGATTCGCGTGACTGGTTTGCTGCTTGCAGTCCTACTGCTGGGCACGTTGCGTAGTTCTCTGAGTCCTGTGTTTCCCGATTGGCTGATTCGGCGGGCATCCGGAATTCAGGAAATGGTTGGAACGATTTCCACCTATCCCAATATTGGAGAGAACTCGATTTCGTTTACGTTGACCCCGTACGACTTGCCGGGAAACATGCGAGTGACTTGGATGTGCGATCAGCCGCTGGGCCGAGTCCATTACGGAGGCGTCGTCCGAGTACGTGGCTCATCGCAATTACCCGAACCGTTTGAGGGGTTCGACTACCCTGCCTACCTAGCCAGGCGGAACACCTTCGCCACCATGTTCGCGGACGAAGTTGTTCAAGTCGACGACACATCAAGTTCCTTCTCTCTCTGGACATGGGGCGATCGGCTGAGGCAACGCATACTCGGGCGATTCCGGCAAAGGTTGTCGCCCGAAGTCTCTGCGATGGCACAAAGCTTGATGCTCGGAGATCGATCGGCACTGTCGACGGATACTGAGGAAGCGTTCTCGCGAACGGGATTGATGCACTTGCTGGCGGTGTCCGGCCTTCATCTGGGCATTTTCCTTGCTGGCGCGTGGTGGGGGTTGCGACGGCTTGGCCTCCGGCCACGCATTACCTATCCCATCGTTGGAACCCTCGTACTGCTTGCGTTGATCGTGGTCGGCCCTCGCGTGAGCCTCGTGCGCGCGGGACTGCTGTTCGCGTTCCTGGCGCTGGGCAGCGTGCTGGCGGATTGCGGATTGATTCTGAGGCGCTGGATTCACTCGCTGAACGGTCTTGCGGCCGCCGTCATTGTGATCTTGCTGATTCGACCGAGCTCTCTATATGACGCCGGCTTCCAACTCACTATGGCCGCCACCGGGTCCATCCTGCTGGCGTTCGCTCCATCGGGATGGGGAGCGCGGTTTTCGAAAGGTCAACACATGAGAAGGTTGTGGAAAGGCTGGCAATGGCTGCTTCGCTTGCTGATTGTGTCTGCGGCCGCGCAGGCGGGAGCAGCTCCCATCATCGCTTGGCATTTCCAGGCTTTCCATCCGCTGTCCATCTTGGTCAATCCCATTGTCGTTCCACTGGCAGGGTTTTCGTTATGGGCGGGTTTGTTCTCAGTGTTCCTGATGGCAACGCCGGCATTCGCTGTAGCAGCGGTTCCATTCGCTTTCCTGTTGGGATGGTTGGAATCGATGGTGGGATGGATGGCCCGGATTCCGTTCGCAGAACTGGCGGTTCGCCCTTCCATGGGCGTCTGGATGGCGGGATGCATCGGGTTTCTGTACTTGGCCGTATACTACGTCTGGCTGTCGTCCTGTACGTCGAACTCGATGTCGATCGAATCCGATGATTCAGGCGGTTGACGCAGGGAGCGGCCGCGCACAAAGAAACGGGCGATGAAGATCAATCCTAGGATGTCCGTCAGGATTCCGGGAATGATGAGCAGCAGGCTGCCGAACAACAGCCATTCCACCGGTTTCCGTGACGAGAAGCCCGATCCGGCGGCATGAAGGAACATTCCAATCAGTTGTGCCGGTTGAAACACGATACGGCCGACGAATCGCATCAGCGAGTAGCCCAAGAATCCCGAAAGCAGAATCTCGGCAAACACGAGGCCGCCGCCGATACCTTGGCCGAGCTTGATCAGCAGGACGAGTTCAAGAAACAGCAGTACAAATCCCAATAGAGGCATGATGATCGCGGCCATGGTAGCGCATCGGGTTTCCAGGGACAACGAATCCTAATTGATTGACGATACTGGTTGGACGGATATAGTCTTGCGGACATGAATCACACGGATCGTGAGTACTTGATTGGACTGAACCTGATTCCGCAGCTGACGCCGAAGCGGATCCAAAAGCTGTTCGGGCGCTTCGAAACGTTCGGAGGAATCTGGAACGCGCCCGCCTCTGCGTTTGCCAATTTGTTCGGCTCTCGCGTGCTCGGCGAAGCCATTGCCTCGGCGCGATCCGAAGCGGTGGTGGATGAAGAAATCGCCAAAGCGGAAGACAAGGCCGTCCACATCGTGACGCTGGTGGATGAGGAGTATCCGGCCGTGCTGCGGGAGATCGACGATCCACCCATCGTGCTGTATGTCCGCGGGGAGCAATCGATCGATTCGGCTCGTTCGATCGCCATCGTGGGAACGAGGCGAGGGACACGCTACGGGAAGATGGTCGCCGCACGGTTCGCATCTCAGCTGGCCATGAAGGGCTTCATCATCGTCAGCGGATTGGCGGCCGGCATCGACGCGGCCGCCCATCAAGGAACATTGGATGTGGGAGGATTCACGGTTGCTGTCATGGGATGCGGTATCGATTATCCCTATCCCAAGCGGAATCAGCCCATCTACGAACGCATTGTAGAAACAGGCGTGGTAATGTCCGAGTACCCGATGGGAAGCCGGCCCGCCAAGTGGACGTTCCCGCAACGCAATCGGATTCTGGCCGGACTGTCCCGCGGCGTGATTGTGATCCAAGCCCCCGAACGAAGCGGCGCCCTGATCACGGCGCGTTGTGCGCTGGAACAAGGGCGTGACGTATTTGCCGTTCCTGGCAACATCAACAGCCTCACATCAGCCGGCTCGAACCGGCTGATCAAGCAAGGGGCCAAACTGGTGGACTCGGTGGACGACATCTTCGAGGAATACCCGGACCTGCAATTGGCGCGAGAAGATGCGTCGGCCGAGGATACCGAACCCAAGCTTGGCGAAACCGAAGCGACTGTGTATGAGCTGATCGGTCTTGAACCCGTTCACATGGACGATATCATTGCTCGGGCGGACCTTTCGCCGACCGAGGCGTCGCACATCCTTTTGCTCCTTCAATTGGAGAACTTGATTGAAGAGACCGAGGGTGGGCGTTACATCGGCAAACTGTAGGAGGAGCGATGGCGAACGAGCAAACGTTGGTGCTGTGTAAACCGGATGCCGTGCAGCGTGGCTGTGTGGGCCGAATCGTCTCTCGATTCGAGCAAAAGGGCTTGAAAATCGCGGGAATGAAGATGCTGCACATGGACGAGGCATTGGCGAACCGCCATTACCAGGAACATCTGGAGAAGGTGTTCTATCCCCAATTGCGGGACTTCATTACGTCGTCGCCGGTTATCGCTCTGGCTATTGAAGGAGACAACGCGGTCGAAATCGTGCGCGCACTGATGGGAACAACCAACCCGCAGAACGCGGCTCCAGGGACGATTCGCGGTGACTTCGGAATCGATCTCACCAAGAACCTGGTGCACGGATCGGATTCGCCGGCATCGGCGGAGCGGGAGATTGGCCTGTTTTTCGATAAGAGCGAACTACACGATTACGAAATGACCATCAAGGAGTGGCTGGAATAACGTTCAATCAAGGGAAGCGTGGCTTCCTTACCAAGCGCCACAGATCGAAGACACGGAGGACATCATGGAACTGTCGAAACGCTATCAGCCGTCAGAGGTCGAGGCGAAGATCTATCGCTTTTGGGAAGAAGGGAGTTTCTTCCGCGCGGCCGTCGGCGTTGTTGGCAAGGTTCCATTCTCCGTTGTTATCCCGCCGCCCAATGTCACGGGGCGGTTGCACATGGGGCATGCCCTCAACAACTCGCTGCAGGATGTCGTCATTCGCTACCGGCGAATGAGAGGCGATGAAGCCTGTTGGTTTCCCGGTACGGATCATGCCGGCATTGCCACTCAGAACGTGGTGGAAAAGCAGTTGGCGGTGGAAGGCCTGAGCCGCCATGACTTGGGGCGCGAGGCGTTTGTGCAGCGCGTGTGGGATTGGAAAGAGAAATACGGATCGGAAATCATCGATCAATTGCGAGCGCTCGGGTGCTCATGCGATTGGTCACGCCTACGTTTCACGCTCGACGAGGGCTTGTCACGCGCCGTGCGCGAGGTGTTCGTGCAGCTGTACAACGAGGATCTCATTTACCGTGGCGCCTATCTGGTGAATTGGTGTCCGCGTTGCGAGACGGCGGTATCGGATTTGGAAGTGGAACACGAGGACGTCGACGGCGGCCTCTACTACATCCGCTATCCGTTGGAGGATGGCGGCCATGTGGTCATTGCCACCACCCGTCCTGAGACCATGCTTGGAGACACGGCCATCGCCGTGAATCCGACTGACGAGAGGTTCGCGCATCTCATTGGCAAGACGGCACGGTTGCCGATTCTCGATCGTGCGTTGCCCATCGTGGGAGCGGCTGAGGTGGATCCCGAATTCGGGACCGGCGTTCTCAAAATCACGCCGGCCCATGATCAGATCGATTTCGAGATCGGGAAGGCCCATGACCTGGACTCGGTCAACATCCTCAATGGCGACGGCACCATCAACGAGAACGGCGGACCGTTCGCAGGCATGGATCGCGAAACGGCGCGCAAAGCCGTTGTTGAACGGCTGAAAGCCGAAGATCTGCTGGAGAAGGTTGAACCGTATCGTCACTCTGTCGGGCACTGCGAGCGCTGTTCCACAGCCATCGAGCCACTGATCTCCACGCAGTGGTTCGTGCGGATGAAGCCGATGGCCGAATCCGCCATTGCTGCGGTGAAGGACGGGCGTGTCCAGTTCGTTCCCGAGCGATGGTCGAAGCTGTACTTCGACTGGATGGAGAACATCCGCGATTGGTGTATCTCGCGCCAGCTGTGGTGGGGGCATCGGATTCCCATTTGGTACGGCCCGGACGATCATGCTTTTGCCGCCCACTCGGAAGAAGAAGCTGCCGAGAAGGCACGCGAACACTATGGTCGTGAAGTGGAATTGCGCCAAGACGACGACGTGCTCGACACGTGGTTCTCGTCCTGGCTGTGGCCGTTCTCCATCATGGGTTGGCCCGACGAAACAGAGGATCTCAAGTCGTATTTCCCGACCGATTTCTTGTTGACCGGATTTGACATTCTCTTCTTCTGGGTATCAAGGATGATCATGGCGTCGTTGCACTTCATGAACGAAGTGCCGTTCAAGACCGTGTACATCACCCCGCTGATTGTCGATGCTCAAGGTCAGAAGATGAGTAAGTCGAAAGGCAACAGCGTCGATCCCATCGAGCTGATGGACGAATACGGCGCCGATGCCCTGCGGCTGGCGTTGGCGCATGCTACCGCCAAGGGTCGGACGATGCGTACCCCCAGCACGCAGCTTGACGATGCGCGCAACTTCCTCAACAAGCTGTGGAACGTGACTCGATTCGTGATCATGAACCTGGGAGATGAGCGGCCGGAACGGCCCGATTCGATCAGCACGTTGGAGGATCGGTTCATCCTGTCGCGGCTGTCAGCGACCACGGAGACCGTTCGTGAACACTTCGATGCCTACAACTTCAACTTGGCTGCGGAAGCACTCTACGATTTCGTGTGGCATGATTTCTGCGACTGGTACATCGAACTCGTAAAGCCTCGGTTGAAAGACAGCCCCAGCGATGGCGTGAAAGGTGTCCTCCATTCCGTGCTTCGCGACATCGTCAAGCTGCTGCATCCGATCGTTCCGTTTATCACGGAAGAAGTCTGGCAGGTGTTGGGCGAGCAGCCCGAGTCGGTCTCACATGCCGCATACCCGGAAGCCGGCGTCCGCGATGAAGATGCCGAGCGGACGATGTCAGCGGTTCAGGAAGCAGCGAGCGCGTATCGAGCAATTCGATCTGAGCTGAACGTGCCTCAGAACGCGGAAGTCCCGGGGACGCTGAGCCTGCCGTCCGATGCCGTGGTCGCCGCGCGCCGCGGCCAAGAGGAGATTCTTATGGCGCTCAATGCGGTTACGGGCGCCGAAATATGGAAGTTCGGGAAAGCCGTGACTGCGGCCGCGGCCTCCGTGCGGAGGGCTCTCTCGACCGGGGGGGAGGTGTCAGTCACTCTCTCCGACATGATGATTGACGTTGCAGCAGAACAAGGGCGCCTTGTTGCGGAGCTAGCGGTCGTGATGAGTGAGCTCGCGAGAACGACCGTGAAGCTCAGTAACGACCAGTTCCTGAAACGGGCGCCGGCGGACGTTGTCGAGAAGGAGCGGCGCAAGCGCGATGAGTTTTCGCAGAAGAAAGAGCGTCTGGAAGAGAACCTGGCCTCCCTCGGAGGATAGATGAACTACAGAGAGGCCCGGCAATTACTGGATCGTTTTCCGCGGTTTGAGGTGAAGCCGGGCCTAGGAAGAATTAAACAGCTCTTGGATACCATCGGTCGGCCCCATCTTGCCTATTCCACCATCCACGTTGGCGGTACCAACGGCAAGGGATCGGTGGTCGCGATGCTGGATGCGGTTCTTCGTTGCGCCGGGTTTCGTGTCGGCCGTTTTACCTCACCGGAACTGATCGATTTCCGCGACCGCATTGTCGTGAATGGAGAATGGATCACCGAGAACGATCTGGCTGCAGGGGTATCGCGAATGGCCCCAGCCATCGAGGAGCTTGGCGAGATTCCGAGTCAATTCGAAGTGATTGCGGCGTTGGCGTTCGAGCATCTGGCCCGTTCAGGCATCGAACTCGGCGTCATCGAAGTGGGCTTGGGAGGCCGATTCGATGCCACCAACGTGGTTCGTCCCGAACTGGCTATCCTCACAAACGTGACCCTAGATCATCGGGCAATCCTTGGAGATACGGTAGAGGCTATCGCCCGGGAAAAAGCGGGGATTGCCAAAGCCGATACTCCATTGTTGATCGGAGATGTACCAGTCTCTGTGAGCGAGATCGTGTACGCCGAATGCGAAGAGACTGGAGCGGTCCTGAAGACGGTCGATGGCATCGACCTGAAGAGGCTCTCGCGCAATTGGGATGGCGCCGTCTTTCAAGCGAAATGGGATGGGAAGGTTCGGAGGCTGGACATTCCTTTGATCGGCTCGGCTCAGGCCGATAACCTGCGTCTTGTTTTGGGTGCGATTGCCGAACTGTGCGCCCGCGGCTTTGAGATCCCCGACAACGCCGTTGTCGAAGGACTGCGATCGGTGCAATGGCCGGGGCGATTTGAGGTTATTCGGGAACGGCCGACCATCATACTGGATGGAGCTCACAATCCGGCTGCAATTCGAGCGCTGACGTCCGATGTCGTCGATCTCATCCCACATCCTGAACGTCGATTCCTTCTGTACGGATCACTCTCTGACAAGGATGTGGATACCGCTCTGGCAGCCCTACGAGATGCCTTCCCTGGTATTGGAATCTGCGCTTCTGATGGTCCGCGAGCGCTTCCTATCGACCAGCTGTTCGAGGTGGCGCAAGGACACTTCCAAGGGATCGCGCAGTATCATTCGATTGCTGAGGGGATAGAATCATGGATGTCACGAGCGAACGCTGAGGATGTTCTCGTGATTACGGGATCACTGACTGTGGTGGGAGAAGCTAGACGTTGGCTTATGGAGGAGATTTGAGCGATTCGATCGAGCAGCTGAAGGCAGCCGGATTACCGAGGCATGTGGCCATTATCCTAGACGGCAATGGGCGATGGGCACAGCAACGATGCCTATCTCGCGCCGAAGGACACATTGCTGGAGCAAAAGCGGTCGAGCGTCTGATCCGATTTGCAGGGAGAGAACTGGGGTTGGAGTACCTGACGTTGTTTGCGTTCTCAGCCGAGAACTGGAATCGATCCAAGCAGGAAGTCGACGCCCTGATGGCGCTCCTCAGGCAATTTGCGCTGGAGAAACTGCCCGAATTGCAGGAGGCAGGTATCCGAGTGCGCATTGTCGGTGATTTGTCTTGCCTCCCGAAAGACACACGCGAGGCCGTTGAACGCGTCATCACGGAGACTCAAGATGGCAACAGACTCAATCTGACGATCGCTCTCAACTACGGTTCGCAACAAGAAATCGTCCGCGCTTGTCGGGAGATCGTTCGCGCAGTGAATTCCGGGGAGCTGGCCGAAAGCAAGATTGACCGAACGACGTTTGCAGCGAATCTGTATACGGCCGGAATTCCCGATCCCGACCTGATCATTCGCACGAGCGGCGAGCAGCGGTTGTCCAATTTCCTTCTCTGGCAGGCCGCCTATGCGGAATTTGCTTTCCCTGAAACTCTCTGGCCCGATTTTACACCCAAGGAGTTCATGAAGATACTAAGGGAGTATCAGACCCGAGATCGGCGATTTGGGGCAGTGGAGGGGGAATAGGTTCATGAATCTGCTGAAACGACTGGCAAGTGCCGCGGTTGCCATGGTCGTCGTCTTCTTCGTTCTTTACATTGGCTCTCGATTTGAGGTTCAGTGGATTGTTGGATTGATGCTGATGATCGTTGCCTACCTGGCGTCGATTGAGTATCTGCAGCTGATGAAACGGTTGGACATTCAGTTGGCGGCCCCTGAGTTCTTGATCTGGGTGCCCGTACTTACACTGAGCTTCATCTTCTTCCACGGCCGATATGCTGAAGTCGTACTGATGTTGGCCATTGCTTATCAGGTGCTGCGATATCTCGGAGAAACGCCACATCGTGTGGGCTCACTCAAGCCGCCGCCGGCGTCTTCGGGCTGCTTTACATTCCCTGGCTGCTCCACTACTTCTATCTCATCTACTTGGGCGGCGTCAGTCAGATGGCGCATGTGGGGGCAATCAACGCGCTGGTCATCTTGTTGATGGTGTGGGGATACGATGCCGGCGGCTATTTTGTGGGCAAGTTTCTGGGGCGGCACAAGGCGTTTCCGACGGTGAGTCCCAACAAGACCTGGGAGGGCGTGATCGGCGGATTCGTTCTCACGATTCTTGGGGCGATGGTGGGAGCCTCTATGTCGCCGGTTTGGCGTGAGCTTGTCTTCTGGGATGGGTTCTTCCACGTGCTGGTTGCGTCTTTCCTGGTAGGCTGGGCTGCACAGTTGGGCGACCTGTTCGCGTCAAAACTGAAGCGAGCGGCTGATGTGAAAGACTCCGGCACCTTCCTTCCCGGCCATGGCGGAACGATCGATCGCATTGATGGTCTGTTGTTTGCCTTGCCCGTGTTCTACTTCTACTTCCATTACATCGTGCGCTTCTTCTGACGAATGGCACCTGTGCCGGAGGCGACATGAAGCTGTTTCTGCAATCGGCTTACCTTTCTTCAGCCATCTCGCTGGTCTATATCGCCCTTCTTTATCGCAGCCATCCGTTTCGGCGACTGCCCATTGTTTCAATCCTCTCCACGTTCGCGGTAGGGATGTTTGCCGTGGTTCCCGTTGTTCTTCTCTATCGATTTGTCCCCTGGCTGAATCCTGATGGACTGTTGGGCGCAGTTCTTGTGGCTCCTGTTGTCGAGGAATCCGTGAAGCTCATTCTGTTTGCGGCCACAGTAAGACGTTTAGGGTATCCGAGCCTGATCGAGCCATTGGACTATGCCATCTACTTCGGCATTCTAGGAGTGGGTTTCGGCATTTACGAGGATTTCTGGTACATCTTCGGAACAACGTATGCGTCTTGGGTTTCAGGAGACAACAGCCATTTCATCGAAGTGTTTCGCTGGATGGCTTACGCGCGCTCTTTTCCCGGGCACGTGCTGTTCAATGCGATGGCCGGGTTTCTCCTAGGTTGGGGGCTGTGCCAAGTCAAAGGGAAGACTCGATGGGGTTGGTTCGCCGGCGCCTTCATGGTGGCGTTCCTTGCCCACGGCTTGTTCAACCTAGCTGCTAGTCAACGGGGCACACTGCTGCTGTGGAGCTTGGTAGTCCTGTACTTGGGAGTTGTTCTGATGCTGCGCCGTCGCGTTCTCGCCGTTTCCCCGTTTGCGGCACTGCGAGAGCTTGTGCGAGAGAAGCGATCGTCTTGGGAGTTCAGCATATCTCCTGTCGAAGCCTTGTTCGCTGAGGGGTTCTCGTGGCCCGGAAAAGTAAAGCGCAGTTTGCTCGCCTTCTATCCTTTAACACTCTCATTGATCGTTCTGTTTCCAGTATTGGTGAGTTGCGTGTACTTCGTGCACCGCATGCTGTCCATTGGTTGGAAGCGCTAGACAATGGTAGGCGGCCGTGCAGTTAGCTCGGCCGCCCACTCCGGGTGGTGAAAAAGATGAGGGGGTTCTTTCTCGCGCAGACTATAACACACATGGACAGGCGTTGTCGGTAATGCACATTACGAAAATGCTCAATAATACACTCCCCTGGCGGATTACGCCTTCCTCCACGTCAATTAGAGGATTCCAACCCCGAATCAAGCAACGATTGAAGAGAAAGTGAATCGAGCAGACTCTTGAATCGTTGATCGATATGTTGCCAAGCTCCTTTGGTGGGACAACAATCCGTGAGTTCGCAATGCGAACTCGATGTCAAACATCCGACCAGATCCAGCGATTCCCCGAGAGCTTCCAGCACGTTGCGCACGGAGATGTCTTCAGGAGAACGGACGAGGAAATAGCCTCCAGTACGCCCTTGCTTGGAACTCACGAGGCCGGCGTGCCGAAGTTCGTGGAGAATCTTCTCAATGAATGATACGGGCAACGAGTATCGCTTGGCGATGCTGGTGGCAGACCGAGGTGCTGTATCCGAAGCGGCTGCAAGTTCCAGTGCAGCGATCAATCCATAGCTCGACTTCTTGGTCAGGTTCATGGCTTGCTCCGTTAACCTATTCTGTTTTGTCGTCCCCTTTGTCCATGAAGGCGGCATAGCGCTTCTCAAGGGCGGCTACCTCTTTCTCAATACGTGCATGCCGCTCTTGAAGCGCTTCAGGGATCTCTTTCCCCTCTTGGCTCAAGTAGGTGTAGATGGCTTCATTCAAAGCATCGGCAGCCAAAGCCGAGCAGTGCATCTTGATCGGCGGGAGTCCTCCGAGTTCGCTGGCAACATTCTGGTTGGTTACAGCGATTGCGTCTTCCACCGTCTTCCCCTTGGCTAAGTCCGACACCATCGACGAGGTGGCAATAGCGGCCGTGCAACCGAAGGTTTCCCAGGAGATATCCGTGATGATGTCTCGACCGGCCTCGTCTTGATCGACCTTGATGTAGAGCCACATCACGTCGCCGCAGACGATGTTCCCCACCTTGCCGATGGCTGAATACTCTTCGAGTTTCCCCCGGTTATGAGGTTCCCGGAAGTGTTCGATGACTTTGTCGGTATACATTCATCCTCCTACTTTGAACGGCGAGATATCGCGAAGCTCCTGGACTACGATAGGGAGCGCTTTCAAGAATGCCTCGATCTCACGGGCGGTTGTCTGACGCCCGGTGCTGATGCGCAAGCTTCCATGAGCCATGGAAAGCGGAACCCCCAAAGCGACCAGTACATGGCTCGGCTCGAGATTGGGCGACGAGCACGCGGAACCTGTTGAGGCAGCGATTCCGTGTTCATCGAGCTTCATGATAAGGCTCTCCCCTTCGATTGCCGCGAAACTGAAGTTGACAATATGGGGAAGGCTGTCGATGGGATGACCGTTGAGCCTGGTGCCCGGAAGCTGGAGTACTTCCTTCATGAGATGATCTCGGAAGCCTCTCATTCGTTGGGTGACCTGCTTACGCTCTTCAAAGGCGATCCGAGTGGCTACTCCCAGCCCGACAATTGCGGGAACGTTTTCCGTTCCTGATCGGCGGCCGTTTTCGTGCCCGCCGCCGTGCAGTATTGGTGTGAGTTTCACACCCTTGCGGACGTAGAGAAAGCCTACACCCTTGGGGCCATGTAGTTTGTGCGCGGACACGGAGAGCAGGTCGATCACGTCCATGGGGAGCTCGATCTTCCCATAGGCTTGCACGGCATCGGTATGGAAGGGAACGTTTCGTTCCTTGCAGATCTCCCCGATCTTGCGGATAGGTTGGACTGTACCGATCTCATTGTTGCCGGCCATGATCGAAACGAGCAGCGTATCCGGGCGAATGGCTTCACGAACCAAATCCGGGGGTACGCGGCCGAATTCATCCACCTCAAGGAACGTTACATCGAACTCTCGCGTACCCAGCCACTCGGCTGCGTGAAGAACGGCGTCGTGCTCGATTTGCGAGGTGAGGATGTGTCCGCCGTCTTTCGACCTGAGAGCCGTTCCGAGAATGGCCAGATTGTCGGCCTCGGTTGCACCGGATGTGAACACGATTTCGTTGGGGGCTGTCCCCAAATGCTCGGCGATCAGGCTCCGGCTGTCTTCCATAGCCTTGTGGGCGTTGCGGCCTGAGGAATGAAGGCTGGAAGCATTGCCGTAGTGAGTTTGGAAAAACGGGCTCATAGCTTCCAGAACTTCCGAAGCCAGCGGAGTCGTTGCGCTGTTATCGAGATAGATGTTGTTGCTCATAACCATCACCAGCGTAAATCCTACCAGAATGGTATGGTTTTAGCAAGAAAGAATCCGCCCGCTGTTCCGGGCGGATAAAGTATGCTTCAGAACTAGATTTGCTCGAACAGATCCTTGGTGGCGCTGCAATCGGGACACGTCCAACCTTCGGGCAGATCTTCGAACGATGTGCCTGGTTTGATTTCAGTGGTGGGATCGCCGACGGCCGGATCGTATATGTAGCCACACACTGTGCACTCCCACTTATCCATCGTCTACCTCCTCTGATGGCTCTTCCTTTGGTTCGTCTTCGTTTTCAACTTCCGCATCGGATGCCAACGAATCACGATCCTTGCCAGCTTCCTGAGGCTGGGGATCGTCCGCCGCCTCGATCGAGGGTCGCTTCGGATCTTCGTTTTCCGGATCGGAGGTCTGATTGACGTTGTTGACGCCACTAACGTCTGCGACTTCACTGAAGTCCGCGACTTCACTGACGTCAGTTGGCTCGGCTTGGTTGTTGGATGACTCCGAGTTGTCGGCAGCCGGGTCTTCTTCAGGTGAAGTCGCGAAATGGAACCGGAATTCCTCGACGCTGCTTAGGCCGAAATGACGAAGGAAGTCTTTGGTGACGCTCAACAGCAGGGTTCTCCCGTGCTCCTCGGCTGTGATGAGGTGGCGTTCGATGAGTTCTTGAACATGTCCGTATCCCTTGTTGCCCCGAACCTTGATCAGATCCGCCTGCGTCATGGGATGGTTGTAGGCAATAACAGCCAGCGTTCGAAGCACCGGTCTTGGAACGTCTTGCTGCGGCGCGAGGTGGGCGACTTGATTGACGAAGGCCGCTTTGACTCGGAACATGGCGCGGCCGTCTTCGATGCGGAGTTCGATGCCACGACTTGAATCGTCAAACTGAGCTCTCAGATCTTCCAACAGCTGATCGACGTAGGCCAACGCAACGCCGCCGAGGATCTTGGCGAGCGCGCGCCGAGTCAGCGGCTGCGGAGCGAGGAACAACGCTGCCTCAGCGAGGGCCAGATCGTTTCGGGGATGCTCTTTGGTCATCATGTCGCTCGAAGTCAATATGCGAAACCTCTAGTCAACGGCTTCCAGTTTGATGAGGATGTCTCCGAGGAATTCCTTCTGACTGCAGCTAATCTCACCGCTTGATGCCAGATGCAAGATTTCGAAGAATCGTTGTACGCGTTCCTCTTTGTCCCCGCGCTCAAGAAGCCGGAAGAAGCTGAGAACTCGCCTTCCTGAAAGGAAATTCGTGATTTTCGCGAGGAGTGACTTAAGGCGGTTGGAGAAATCAATACCGCCGATTTCGTAGTTCTCGAACGGGTCAAATTCGTCGATCTCAACGTATCCGATTAACCGCTCGGCCCGGCGGCGGCTTACTTTCAAGGCCGAGGCAAGAGCCTTTCTTAAGTCAGCCAGTGTAACTTGCCGATGAGGGCGTCGAAGCACGGGAAGTGCAAACGTGTCAGGATCCGCAGGCTCTTCCCACACGAACTCTTCTTGCTCGATCGCTTCCTCAAGTTCGGCGACGAGTCCGTCTCGATCGGTGCGATACTCCATCGCCAGTAGCTCATCCGACTTCATGCGCAACAAGACCGAACATGTCAGCACCATGCGCCCGGGAATCTCGAAGTCGAGTTCTTGTAAGGCTTGCAGATAGGCACGGTAACGTCGAGCCAGTTCCGACAGGTCGATATTCCACGGATCCATATCGGAAGTCAGCCGCGTGAGAATGCCCTCCCAGGTTTCGCCGATCAGTTCCTCAATAGGAATCTCGGCGACTCGCACCGTCTCCAATGCTCATGCTCCTTCTAGTTTAGGTTCAGTGCCAGGATCTCTGACACTCCATTCTTGATTGTCACACCATAGGCTCGCTCGGCATGACGAACCGTTTCCTCATTGTGAGAGACAACGATCACCTGAATTCGCTTGGAATAGTCGCGAAGCATCTTCGACAGGCGTGCCGTGTTCATCAAATCCAATGCGGCGTCGACCTCGTCCAGGATGAAGAACGGCGCCTTCTGGTATTCCTGCAGTGCGAAGATAAATGCTGTTGCCACCAGCGTTTGCTCTCCGCCTGACAGTGAGTCGATGATGTGTGGCTCTTTCCGGGGGGATTGGCCTTGATCACGAGTCCGGAAGAAATGTCACCCTCGACCTCGAGCTCCAACGAAGCGCTACCGCCTTCGAATAGCTCTTGAAAAGTGCGGCGGAACTCCTGGTCGACGGCGACCAGCGTCTCGGTGAATCGTCGGCGTTTACGTTCCTCGATTTCGCCGATCAAACGTTCGATGTCCGCCTTCTCGCGCTCCAAGGCATCGACGCGTTCGCGGAACAGGTTGAATTCCTGCTCGTAGGCATCGTATTCGTCGATGGAGCGCATGTTAATCGGCTCCAAGCGGCGGAGTCTGCGCTCGTTCTGCTTGAGTCTGCGTTCCAATTCGGACAAAGGTGCATCGATGAACTCGGAAAGATCGCGCTTCGATTCCGGCTTGATGGTGTCCAGCTCGGCTTGCGCTTCGGCCTCTTGGCGCTCGTACCGTGTGAGCGCACGGCGCAGGTTTTCCAACCCCTGATAAGTCTCACGCCGTTTCTCTCTCAACGCATGGAGTTCTCCGCTTCGCGTAGCGGCTTCGCCCTTACCACGGACCTTCGATTCTTGCCGATCGGCCAGTTGCTTTTCTTCGGTTTCCAGCTTGGTGTCCAGCTCGGCGATTTCGTCATCAAGCTGATCCATCTCTTTGCGTAGCTTGGAGATCTGTTGCCGGCGCTGGGTGACATCGAATCCGGAATCCTTTGGCTTGGAAGGGTCCTTGGACTTGCTGCCTGCTGAGGGACGCCAACCGCCCGTCAAGGCGCCGCCCTTGCTCTGAAGGTCGCCATCCAATGTCACGGCGCGGACACCGTCGGCACCCCCCAGCGCTTCTAGGTTTTCGGCAACCACGGTATCACCGAGCACATATTCGAAGGCACGTCGATACTTATCGTCGAACTCGATCAGATTAATGGCGTAGTCAATGACTCCCGGAAGCTTCAACGCCTCGGCGGAAGCCAAGCTCTTGCGCATCGTCACCAAGCGGCGGAGCGGCAGGATCCGTGCTCGCCCGAGTCGCTTTTCTTTCAGGTAATTGATCGATTCGATGGCCGTTTCACGTGTGTCGACCACCAGATCGTTGAAATTTCCCCCGGCAGCCGTTTCGAACGCCGTTTCAAAGCCGGACTTCGGTGTGCCCAGGGACGAGATAGTTCCATAGACACCGCCGCGCTTACGTTCTAGCAGGGCTTGTACCGCCGGATTCGTACGGCGTCCCCCTGCAGCAGTACCGACTTGGCTGGCTTCCTGCGCTTTCATCCGAGTGATCTCGGCGATCATCTCTTCCAAGTTCTCAATTTGCTGGCGCTTGAAGTTCACTTCGCTACGCTTGTGAAGGATCTCCGAACGAATGCGCTCCACTTCCTTGACTAAGGAAATCTGCTGATCGCCTGAAAGGTTCTCCTGGATGCCTTCCAGCTCCCATTCCTTGTTTTCGATCTCCAAGTCAAGTCGCGAGACTTCCGTCTCCAACTCGGCGATGCGGTCGTCCATCCCCTTGCGTTCTTCCTGGGCTTGCTTGAGTTTCTCTAAGGTTCTCTCGCGCTGTTTGTGAACGATCGAATCCTGAAGCTGGATCTGTTCTTCGTTGAGACGTTGATACTCAATGGCGGCATCGCGTTCGGTTTGCAGTGCGACTAGACGCCTTCGACGCTCGGCCAGAATCACGCGATGGGTATTCAGTTTGGACTTGACGTCCTTGAGTTCGGAGATGGCCTTGTTGCGTTTGTCGTCATAGGCGGCGATGCCGCTTACCTCATCAATAATCTCGCGTCGGCGCTTGGGCGTACGGCGAATGATCTCGGTGATTCGTCCCTGTGCGATCAATTGCTGGCCATCCGGATCGATCTTGGCGGACTCGAGAAGCCGATCAAGGTCGGAACGAGGACATCCCTTGCCCATGAACATGTAGGTCGATGACTTACGTGTGATTCTTCGGCCGATGGTGATCTCGGGAGTCGGCTGCCCGTTCTCAAGGAACGAGTCAAACATGCCGTCGCTGTTGTCGAGATACAGAAGTACTTCGGCGGAATCTGCCGCCGAATAGCGGTCCCCACCATTGAAGATCAAATGCTCGAAACGATCGGCGCGAAGCTCGGAAGAGCGTCTTCCCATCACGAAGTTGACGGCATCGAACAGATTCGACTTACCCGATCCATTCTCTCCCACAATAGCCGTCATCCCCTCAAAGAAAGGAATCACGGTCTGCTTGCGGAACGATTTGAATCCGGTCAATTCGATTTTCGTTATACGTGTCATCGGCGGGATCTCGCTCTACGTTGCTGCTGGGGGAACAAATCCAGTTGCGCCGGGGAAGCATCGGAAGGGGTGGCTTGTTGCTCCAGTAGTTGCTCGATCTTGTAGCGGTTGTAGTCGTTGGGCTCAGAGGTTCCGTCCTCCCAACGCATAATGGATGGAATGGAAACACCGAGTTGCAATGCGATTGCGCGCTTGCTCCAGCCGTTCCTTATGCGGAAGCTATGCAGTCGTCTTCCCAACTGGTCCATATCTAGAGCCCCTCCATCTGTTTACCAATATAACTTTTGTTACACTCGACTGCAAAGAAGACGAGAGGGGCTATCATGCCCCTCTCGAAAACGTCCCCTCACCTTTTCATCAGGTCTAGTTGTTGCCGAGGAATCCCCAAATCAGAGCACCTACTCCAGCGAGCAGTGCAACGATGGAAATGAAGTACAGTGTATCGATCTGAGGTTGCAGGTCCACGGACTCCAACGCCAGTAGGCGGACGTCATACTCGTTCAGCATCTCTTGGTTCGCGGCGAGTATCGATTGGCGTGTCGCCATCATCTCGTCGGAAAGACCGGCGATGGCATGATCGAAGCCTTCCAACTTGGCGCGGTTATTGTCGGTTCGAATCGCCAACGCGGCCATGGAACGCTCCAGATCGATCACTTTCTTCTTGAAAGTGCCCACGTCTTCGTCTTCAAGCGCCTGAACGCGAAGGCTGAGATCGTCCGTGGTGATCGAAAGCAACGAGATGTCGGCTGAGAAGCTGTCACGCATTGAGTCGATGTCGCCATAGACGGATACTTGGAACGCGGCGAAGGCTTCCTTAAACACACCGTAATCAGCGATCAAGGCATCGAATTCCCCGCGCAGCATGCCCAGATCGGCACCCGTGACCGCAAGACTGGCACTCAGCCCGTCGACGAACGTCGCTAGCTCGGACAGGCCGGCTTCCAGAGCGACGATGCGCACCTTCAGCTCCTGCTGAGTCTCTCCAAGGGCATCCACATCCTCGCGTAGCCCGACAATCTTTCCCTCGGCCATCTTGATCTCAACGGATATGGCCGTCATGATGTCGCGAAGATCATCTACTTCGGCATTGACATCGTCGATATCTCCCATGTTTCCCTTGACTTCGCCGATGAGCTCCGCCATGAAGGTTTCCAGGCTTCCGAAAACAGACTCCATCGCTGTGAGCTCCTGATCGAGAAGCTCCGCGACTGAGGTGGCGCCTTCCTCCTGGGCATAGCCGGCAAACAGGAAAACAAGGAGCGACAGGGCGGTCACCGCCGCGATAGAAAGCGCTCTCTTCATTGTCGTCCTCCTTTGGTTCTTACAATTACGGCATGAGAGTAGCGTTTGCTGCGAAAACCATCGGGGACCGCTGCCGTTTGGGCATTGTCCCTTTGTCAGGGGGGTGTCGGACATGTGTCCTGACCGCGGCTCATGCGGATGGATCCCCATGGATGCGTGATCGTGGTTCACCTTGAATTCGTAGAGCTGGATTCGGTGATAACGGTGATCCAGATTGCGTTGTACGCGAATCGACCTATTGCAGTCGTGCCCGCGAGTTGTTAAAATAACCGTGATTCTACGGCTTTTTCGCAAATCGCCAAGAAGAGGAGTTTTGCGGGCGAAGAGCGCGAAAAATGAGGGGCTGCCCCCGCTACCAAGAAGAGGTGCTTGAGAGCTATGAGTGCATTGATTGTAATTCCCGGCGTCATCTCGGTATTGGCGCTTCTGAGCGCGTTTTTGTTCAACCGCTCGGTCGTACGCAAGGCCCAGGGAACAGATCGGATGAAGGAGCTTCAAGGCTACATCCGGTCAGGTGCGTTTACCTTCATGATTTCTGAGGCGAAGGTAATGCTGATCACAATGGCCGCGATCGGCGCCATTCTGTGGATCTTGTTCTACTGGCAAGTGGCTGTTGCATTCTGGATTGGGGCTCTTCTGTCGTTGGCAGCCGGCTTCATCGGCATGAACGCGGCCACGCACGCCAATGCCCGAACAGCCAACGCGGCTCGGAAATCGTTCAAGGACGCCCTCAATGTCGCTTTTTCCGGCGGTAGCGTGATGGGCCTTTCGGTTGCCGGGCTGGCACTCGTCGGTCTCGTGATCGTCGTCTTCCTGTTCAAGCAGTGGTTCATGCCCGAGACGCTGATCATCGAGACGCGCTACTTGTTCGGCGTTCAGTCACTCGCCGTCAACCTGATCCGCGGCGCGCTCATTGTCAGCGCCTACTCGATGGGCGCTTCACTTGTCGCCCTGTTCGATCGCGTCGGTGGTGGCATCTATACCAAGGCCGCCGATATGGCCGCCGATATGGTAGGTAAGGTGGAAATGGGCATCCCCGAGGACGATCCTCGTAATCCGGCCACGATCGCCGACAACGTTGGTGACAATGTTGGAGACGTAGGCGGATTGGGAGCCGACCTGTTCGAGTCCTTTGTTGGCGCCATCATCTCAGTCATGGTCATGGTCATGTACATCTTCGTCGGTCGCGCCAACATCGGCGTCGATGGTCTGATCGCCAAGCTTGGGTTTGCCGCCGGTCTGTCGCCCGAGAACTACTGGTGGGTCTTGTTAGCTCCGCTGCTTATTGTGGCCGGCGGCATCGTTGCCAGCTTGATGGCCATTCTCTACATCCGCTTCAGCCGCCGACAAGAAGGCATGCAGTCGGTGCTGATGAACGGAACAAGATTGGCGGCCCTACTTACGGCAGTGACGACCTTCGTGATCGTTTGGATTTCCCCTCTCTCGATCAACGTCTTCTGGCAGGTCATCCTCGGTCTGTTGGCCGGCATTGGCATCGGCTTCTTCTCCGAGTACTTCACCTCGTCGCACTTCAAGCCGACGAAAGAACTGGCGAAGATGAACCAATCCGGAGCGGCCGTAGGCGTCACCGAGGGGATGGCCCTCGGGATGCTGTCGACGTTCATGCCGGTCGTCATCATCGCGACCGCGACGATCATCTCCTATCACATGGGCGGTCTATTGGGTGTCGCGTTCACGGCCATGGGAATGCTGTCATTCGTCGCCATGACGGTCGCTGTGGATACTTACGGCCCGATCGCCGACAACGCAGGCGGCATCGCCTCGATGGCCGAACTCTCGCCGGAAGTGCGCGAAAAGACGGACAAACTCGACTCCATCGGTAACACGACAGCCGCTATCGGCAAGGGATTTGCCATCGGCTCGGCCGCGTTTGCCTCGCTCGGTTTGATCGCCGCCTACATGTGGTCGGCCGCCGGATCCGCGTCGGAAGTTCTTCTTCCGCAGCTACCGATCGTCGGATCGATCGTTGCCCAAGACGGAAGCGTCATCGAGATGGGAGCGTTTGTCATTGCCGGCCTGATGCTGGGAGCCATGGTTCCGTATGTCTTTTCGGCGTTGCTGATTCGCGGTGTCAGTCGCACGGCTGACATCCTGGTTCAGGAAGTCCGCCGCCAGTTCAAAGAAATCCCGGGCATTATGTCCGGCAAGGACAAGCCGGACTACAACCGTTGCATCACCATCACTGCGCACGGCGGGCTGAACAAGATGTTCGCTCCGGCGATGATCGCCGTTCTCACTCCGATCGTCTTCGGAATCATCTTCGGACGGTTTGCGCTGGGTGGATTCCTTATTGGTGCGTTGCTGTCCGCCATTCAGCTGGCCATTTACTGTGCCAACTCCGGTGGTGCCATGGACAACGCTAAGAAGTACATCGAAGAAGGGCATTTCGGTGGCAAGAACTCCGATGCCCACGCGGCCGCGGTCACTGGTGATACCGTCGGTGATCCGCTCAAGGACACGGTCGGACCGTCGCTCGATATTCTCATCAAGCTGATGTCTGTCATTGCCCTGGTGTTCGCTTCGCTGTTCCCGCTATACCCAGTGTTCTTGTAGAACATGCATCTTCACTCTAGAAGTGAACCATACGAGAAACCAACGACGTGCGGGCTCCGGAGCATTCAACCGGAGCCCGTTCTCACTGGAAGGAAGATGCTTTGTGAATCGCGTTCATATTGGAAAGAGCCAAGCGCGAATCCTGCTATCGGAATGGAGGAACACATGAAGCTCAACCTATGGAGTGATGAAGACCGATTGTTCATCCCACGGCTGGGCGGCTGGTCGATCAACTTCAAGTACGTCGCCAGGAAGCTAGGCTGGATTAAACCGTCACCGCTCGACGAGAAAGCCGAAAGTCCGGATGTGTCAGAGGAGACTCCTGAAACATCGAAAGAGCGACTACGTCGCTCCGTAGAACGCTCGCGTTTCGAGGACCGCTGAATCGGACTCTCGCCCGCGCCAGGAATTAGGAGCTGCGTCCCCGTTTCGGGTATTGTCTTCTCGCGCCCGTTCGCTTCACTCACTCAAGACGCCAAGACGCAGAGGCATTCAGAGACATTCGGGGACAGGTACCTTTTGGGGAAAAGGTACCTGTCCCCAATTCTAATTCCACGTACATCGCCAAGACACTGGGCTCGATCAAGCCAGCGGTGTCGCTCAAAGGGGTGTAGGACGTAGATCTTCCTCTGGAGACTCCTGAGACCTCTAAGAGGCCATAAGAGCGACTACGTCGATCCATTAGAGAACTCGCGGTTCGAAGACCGCTGAATCGGACTCTCGCCCGCATCAGGAATTAGGAGCCGTGTCCCTGTTTCGGGTGTTGTTTTCTCGCGCCCGTTGTCAATTGCTTGCCATCACGCAGCCGGATGTTTGGCAAGTTCGCCTTCTATCCATCTTTCTATTCGTCATAAGACCCGATGTTTGTGATGCTGGCAACCCTCTGGGTTGCTCGATCAAACTCGGGCGAACTGACGAGCGAAGCTGTCAGTTCGCGTTCGCTACACTCACCTCAAGACGCCAAGAGGCAGAGGCATTCAGAGGCATTCGGGGACAGATACCTTCTGGGGAAGGCGTTTATCGGGTTGAGTCATCAGCATACTCTGGTAGATGTTGACGAGTGCCGGATTCACTCAGAGGGAAACAGTTCCGCAGTGCATCCTTCAAGGAGTTCAATCGTGCTTGCTTCTTGAGGCATAGCTATCCAGATACAGAACTATGGAATCAAGCTTGCGATGATGAGTGGTGCCGACAAACGCCTGGGGAATAAGGTACCTGTCCCCAATTCCAAGCGTCGCATCAAAACCGCCCCGATCGCGATCTCCTGAGATCATGGTCAAGTTGGCGGCATTCAGCGCCGAAACAACACCTAACGGCATTCCGTTCGATGCGGGACTTCGAGGGGCTCATACCTTATCTTCCACACGAACTGGACGTCCCCTTGGCGGCGAATCGTTCGTTGATCATGTTGAGAGTTTCCTCGAACGCGCTCTTCACAAGCGGAAACCAAGGCCGTGGTCCAAGAGATAAGGTATGTGTCCCTCGAATTACAAGACCTGGCCCCGAGGTGGTAATCACCTGTCGCCGGAGTGACCTTGGCGGCACTGAGGGCGATGGCCTAAGCCTCGCCTCGATTAGAGAATCACTTGATGCCCTCTATATTGGAGGGGGATCGGCCTAGAAAAGTAGCCTGTCCCCTTTTCCACACTAAGACGGAGATTGCCGATTATCTCGGGATTCACCACGCTACCGTCAGTCGCCGTTTGAGGAGACACGAGCAAGCAGATTCAGGTAGTTTCTATTGTTGGATTGCAGGTCTTGACCCCGAGGATGTGCGGAAGAATCGTGCTGCGTGCCACCTTTGAGCAGCTAGTTGCTTTTCACTTGTTGCAGCTTGTTCGAAGAGGCTTCCGTGAGTAGGATGGGCTGTGGAAAGACGACACGGTACAAGGGCCTTGAGCAGACGGAGAATGGCTGAGCCAGGAATCGCAGTACCCATTGAAGGGAGAGATGCGATCTCTTGTCCTTTCGACGTGAAGACGTGATGAAGCGACCAAGGATCACAAGACAAGCTGTGAAACGGCTATTGATCAGGGGGCTTAGCTACGTCCTGGTTGTGCTGGCTTCCTCTTGTGCTGTCGTGATAGTGATCCTCATCGTGACGAGCAGTCCCAGTCGTCTTGCAGCGAACATCTCCGCTGGGTCGGCCGTGGCGATCGCGCTGCTCACGGCTGCGTACGTCATCACAACAGCCAGGCAATTGGCGGCCATGCAGGACCAGCTACGGGAAATGAAGCGTTCACGAGAGATCGCTGCCCAGCCGCTACCTCTTGCGGACATTACGGAGGTCTGCATTGAGCGACCTAGAGCGTTCTTCTCGCCGCCGAGCGTCTGCGTTGGAGTAAGCCGCATGAGAGTTCGTTGCAGGATGCGCAATCATGGCACTTCACCAGCTGTGTGCGTACATGTGTGTGCGTGCATGCGCGTTGGGAAAGGCGGGACTGGCACGGAGTTCAAGAGCGCTGCGTCCTTCATCAACACGTTGTCTGCATCTCAGGCGATCGAAGAGGACGGTGTGCAGGAAGTGTCCTTCCTGTTCAGTGGAGACGACGAGGCTCGAGTGCTTGATGGTCTTCGAGCGACGCGAATTGAGGACCTTCCACAACTCCAACTCTGCACAGCATACAAGGACGTGCTTGGCGGTGCCTTCTGCTGTCGTCAGCGGCACCGCCTGTTGATATCCAAGGAGGAGCAGGATGAGGCTCTCAAGAGTTGGTATTCCCTGGTCTCATCATTCAGGAGCGTGCACAAGAACGAACTTGCCCATTTGGAGCGTCTCGGAGACCCCCGGGGTGAGGATTGGGATCGCGTGTTTCAACGCCTCAAGCATGCGTTTGACCAGCGAGTGGAAGGTGATGACATAAAGATTAGATGGCAGCTTCTCCCAGAGCATTTCTCCGTGGAGCCTGTTTCTGACGAGGAATACACCGACGTCCTGCACCACAGCGGCTACGGCCAAGCTGTGCCTCTGCATGGCATGCCTTGCATTGATCGCTAGCGCTCGGGTCCGGGGTCGGTCCGGGGTCGCGTCTTCTTTCTTGGTGTTTGTCGCGCTTCGTTACTTCTCTTGCTGAGTGTCAGGAACTCCATTTCCATCGAGATCGGGCACTGCAGCGAGCCCTCCTAGAGATGTTTCCTTGTAGCGGCTGCGCATGTCGAGGCCGGTCTGATGCATGACCTCAAGCGTTGCATCAAAGCCGACCCGATCGCGACCTCCTGAGATCATTGCCAAGTTGGCGGCATTCAGTGCCGAAACAGCACCCACAGCGTTTCGTTCGATACATGGGATTTGAACGAGTCCGTCGACGGGATCGCAGGTCAGCCCGAGGAAATGCTCAAGCGCTGTCTCCGCTGCACGGTTGATTTGATCGAAGACAGAACCTCCCAGCAAATGACAGACAGCCGCCGCTGCCATCGCACTTGCTACCCCGATTTCCCCTTGGCAACCAACGAGGGCTCCAGCAATCGACGCTTTGGCGATGGCGAGTTCTCCAATGACGCTGGCGACGAGCAGCGCTTCCCAGATGCGCTCGTCAGAGATATGCATCGATTCCTGCATCACGCGAAGACAGGCCGGAAGAACGCCGGCTGAACCACATGTGGGGGCGGTGACGACGGCCCCGCCTGCTGCATTCTCCTCGGCAACTGCAATGGCATAGATCGACGTCCGTGTGCTTTCGGGCGAGATGACACCGGGCGTGCCGTGCTGTTGCTCAAATCGCCTAAGCATGTCAGATGCACGCCGTTCGACACTAAGGGAACCCGGGAGGCATCCTTTACCCGCAAGTCCGCGCTCCACCGCATTCGACATCAACATCCAGACTGTGCGCAGATGATCCAAAACAGCATCGCGAGAGTGGCTGTGGGCAGAAGATTCCATTGCAAGGGCGTACTCGATGAGGGACTCCCCTCGCTGCTGACAAACTTGCACGATGTCACGTGCTGACGCTGAATGGGCAACCGTCGCTTCCCCCACACGGCTAAGATCCGAGCTTTTCACAACAATGCCTCCGCCTATCGAGCAGTAGGCAACGGACAGCAACACCCGCTCCTCCCAATCATGGAGCGTGAAGCGAAGCGTGTTTGGATGCGGTTCTGGCGGTGTTTGTTTGTCGAAGATGATGTCTCGCTCAGGCTGAAAAGCCAGGCCACCGGATGACAAGAGGAGGACGCCCGTTGTCGCAGCTTCTTCGTACAACACCGACATAGGCCGTTCTTCTAGGTCCTCGGGCCCGTAGCCGCAGAGTCCGGCGACGATTGCGTGGTCCGTGAGATGGCCCTTCCCTGTGTGGGCAAGGCTTCCATAAAGCGTGACCGAAATTCTCTCTCCGGGATGGAATTCGGTCCGCAACTCCAAATGGTTCCGAAAAAGCCGCCCAGCACGCATCGGTCCCAGTGTGTGAGACGAACTCGGGCCGACAGCTGGTTTCAGGGTATCGAACAAACTCGGCAGTGTTCTTGGCATCGGCATCGGATTCACAAGATCACTATCCACCACGTTCTCTTGCGGGTCAAACTGATTACAAAGGCAGGTTCCATCTCTTAGTTTCCCCCTTCCTCCGCGACTCAGCTACAAACGATCCCGTCTCCCGCTCGACAGTCGCAGCCAGGGCCGCGTTTCTATTCATGAATTCCTGTCAGCCTCTTGCCAGCACTTCGATAGGTCGCATGGATGCGCACCGGTCGTTGCCCGGGACATCGAGGGGATGCTGTGAGTTGGGGAGAGAACAGGGCGGAGTTGTTAACTGTGCAAACTCTACAAGATGCGCAAGAGGGAAACTGCGTGATTCAGCTAGTTAGGTGATGATTGTCTCTTGAAACTTCCGCAGCAGAAGTATATATATATTGCGATCATAATCCCCGCCACAATGCGTGGGTTGACCCCTGTCTATAGGCAGGGGTCTTTTATTTCCACGTATTGGGGCATTCGATTTCAACGCTCGGCTTGCCTGGCACTGCAACAACATTGGGAAGCCTGCTTGCTGCCAGATGGCTGATCTTCATCTTGACTGCTCGATCGCATACGCCCCTGACTGCAGTCGCCGTCCCAAATCTCCCAATTGGAGGAACGCTTGTGATAATGCCAGCGGGATACGCTCGTTTCGCTTCTTCGACTGCAGGAATCAGATCGCTGTCGGCTGTTGTCAGAAGCAGCCTATCATAAGTACGTTCGTGCGCCAGGCGGACAAGTGTGACAGCGATATTCACATCCGTTCGCTTTTCCTCAACCGCGGAATATCGGATACGTGCATCGGGGACAGGAAGCGTGCAGGTTCTCTGCCGAGCAAAGAACCGACCTCGGATAATTTCGACACCTTGAGCAATGTTTGCAGCTACAAGACGTGCATGCCGCGCTCGCTTGTTCCTATGCCATGCTTCGGTACCGATCATGTAGGCTGTGAACAAGAATACCTGCGTGACCACTCCATCGTGGCCAGCGAAACACTCGGCAAGCTTTCGATAGTCAATCCACTTGTATGTGCGATACGGGAATATGCCTCCCACCGATGCTTGAAGAGCGTGATACATGTTGAATCCGTCAATGAGTGCTATCACGTTTGCCATGCATTCCTCCTCTCCCCTTCTTGAAGAGTCTCCATCTTAAGTGACTGTATGTCAATCAGCTGGTCGCGTTGAGTCCTAATTGAAACACAGTGGATCGTCAATCCCGGGAAAAGTGGCATGCGGAAATTGGCACGTGCGAAATGGCGAAAACGCCTTAGGTGTAACTCTTAATATGGTTCGAACTTGACTTTGAACTTGCTCAAGGCTCACCGGGACCGGGTTTTGTTCTTCGACCTTGGAGACGTTAGAAGACCGGCTGCGGCGCTCCGTAGAACGCTCGCGGTTCGAAGACCGCTAGGCGATCCAACACTCACTGTTCCAGCCATGGATGATCTTGCCTTCGTTTCGCGAACTGTTATACTTGTTCTATAACAGAAAGACAGGTGAGAGATGCTCGTATCCATTGACGAAGGAAATCGGCAACCGATATACCTTCAGATCGTTCGTCAAGTCAAGGAGCAAATCTTGGTTGGCGAACTGTGTGAAGGAGACGAGTTGCCGTCGGTTCGAGAACTCGGCGATGCACTGGGGATCAGCTTGCACACGGCACGGAGCGCCTATCAGGTTCTTTCCGAGACCGGGCTCGTTCGCGTGCGACTGGGCAAGAAAGCCCGTGTTGCCATCCCGGCTTGTGAGGGCGGTCGAGATTCTCTAGGTGATGAATACGCTCTCCGCATGAGGGAACTGATTGTCGATGGATTGCTGCAGGGCGCGAATGGTGAATCGCTTCACAAAGCGCTCGACCAGGAAATCGACGCCTTGTCGGCGCGCGGAGCAGCCTTGGGGATTCGGACAAGTGGAAAGGAAGAAGCATGAAACGTCGGTTGATTCATCCTCTATGGACGCATATCCCGGCCGCAGCATTACTGGTTGGGTTTGTGGTCTTGTTCTTGGCCAAGTTGTCCGATTGGCCAACTCGGATTCCGCTTCAAATCGGGTGGTCGGGAGAGCCGACAACATGGGGCTCACCCTGGATCGCATTTGGCTTAGTGGTGGCTCTGGGTGTGTTCTTCCTGGGACTTACCATTCTTCTCGATGAACTGTGGGCACGGCAGGAGTCGCACAAGCGATTCAACTTCTTGAGCCTATTAGATGAATTGATACTCGCGCTCTTAGTCACAATTCAAGTTGCATTTCTGCAGGCCGCGGCCGATGGGGCGACCGTGTACCGCGTCCCCCTAGTCTGGTTCGTCGCTGGTGTTGGAGGAGCCGTGCTTCTAGGCGTTCTGGTTGAGCTGAAGCGACCGTACCTCGCTTCAGAGGAGACACCCAGGACACATGAGGCAAAGGGCTTTCGCGACAACCTGAAGTCACGGGTTGGCAACGGCGAGAGGGTCGTCTATTGGGACGTTCAGAACCCCAAGTATGTGGCCTGGCTGTCCATCGGCGTCCCGCTTCTGTTGTGGGCGGCAGCCGGCTATCTCGCTCAAAGGAGCATTTGGATTGCCTCGCTCGAAGCGCTTGTTGGTGTCCTATTGCTGCAGTTCTATGGGGGGCAACGCACTCGCGTCACACAAGATGGAATCACGATTCGCTATGGCTTGGCGGGAATCCGGATCTTCCGCTGTAGTTTGCAGGAGATTTCCGGGATTCGCATTCGATCGTTTGCTCCCCTGGCTGATTTCGGTGGATACGGAATCAGAACCGCCAAGGGCGTCACGGCCTATTACTTGGCAGGACGAACCGGCGTTCAACTGGTGCTGATCGAACGGCGATCGGCTCTCATCGGATCGTCGAATCCTGTGCGTCTGGCGGCCGTCATCGAAACACTGAGCGGAGTGCCGATGGCAAACGAAGACGAGGTGGTGTTGTGATTACAGCGACCGGATTGACGCGCAAGTTCGGCGAACTCACTGCAGTGGACAAGCTCGATCTGCACATCGAGCGAGGAGAAGTGTTCGGATTTCTGGGGCCGAATGGAGCCGGGAAGACAACAACCATTCGAATGCTTTCGGCCTTGATCGCTCCGACCAGCGGATCAGCGACCATCGCCGAGAAGACACTGGGAAAGGATAATCGAGCCATCCGGCAGCGTGTGGGCGTGCTGACGGAGACTCCCGGACTCTATAAGCGCTTGTCGGCATGGGACAATCTTCTGTTCTTCGCCCGACTCTATCGCATTGACCGGCCGGAGCAACAAGCCGAGAAATACTTGAAGCTTTTCGAGCTTTGGGACAGGCGAAACGGACTGACCGGGACCTTCTCCAAGGGAATGCGGCAGAAGCTCGCCCTGGCTCGCGCCTTGCTTCATGAGCCGGAGATCCTGTTTCTTGACGAGCCGACCGCGGGGCTTGATCCGGAAGCGGCCAAGATGGTTCGCGAACTGATCGAGTCCCTTCGTTCAAAAGAGAGAACGATTTTCCTATGCACGCACAACCTCGATGAAGCGGATCGACTGTGCGATCGCATCGCCTTGTTCAAGTCGCGGCTGCTAACAGTAGGAGACCCTCAATCCTTAAGAGAAAGAATGTACGGCCGACGGACGGTTGTTCATTTGGCCAATCCGGATCCAGGAATCGAAGGGCATTTGAATCTGCCGTTCATCACCAAGACGGAATGGATCGACGGCAGGCTGTTAGTCTCACTTTCTGATCCTGAAACCGAGAATCCGATCCTCGTTCGAAAACTGGTTGAACTGGGAGCGGATGTGCAATTCGTCAGCGAACTGAAGGTGTCACTCGAGGATCTGTACCTCGACTTGATGGAGGGCAATCATGTATCGACTTAAGGTCCTACTCATCAAAGAATGGCGCGAATCTCTGCGTAACAAGATGGTTCTGTTCGGCGTCATCTTTCTTCCGTTGATCCTCGTCGGCACGTCAGTCTTCATGCTGACGACCGGTATAGCGGAGGAGGATCCGATTGCGCAGGTGGTGCTGTTCAACACGAGCTTGATGTACTTCATGCTGCTGCCTGCGATCATCCCGCTGGCGATCGCCGTCTACTCAATCGTTGGCGAGAAGGAGCAGACGACGCTCGAACCGTTGTTGGCCACGCCGATTTCCGACACCGAGTTGTTCCTCGGCAAGGCGTTGGCCAGCGTCATCCCGGCAGTGCTGGTCAACTGGATCAGCTTCGGCCTCTTTCTCGGCGTCACCCGCTTGCTCGTCGGCGGGTTCCTCCTGCAAACGTTAACTTTACCGTGGCTGGCTTCGATCTTCGGCCTGACACCACTTCTGGCATTGTTCTCCGTTGGCGTCACCATGATTGTCTCGTCGCGTGCATCCGACGCGCGTGCCGCCTATCAGTTCTCAAGTTTGGCGATCCTGCCGGGACTCGTCCCTCTGATCGTCTACAGCAGCATGAAAACGATCGTCGACATGCGGCTTATCCTGCTCGAAGCGGTGCTGCTTGCTGTTGCTGGTGCTGTGGTGCTCTACTTTGCCATCAAGCTGTTCCGGCGCGAACAGATCCTTACGCGCTGGAAATAATTGGCAACCGACTCAAGTATCGGTCGCAAGTGCATGTTTGGAGGAGGCCATCTGCCGGAGGAGAATGCTCTGGCGACGGAAGCTACATGATATACTTGACCGCCATCTCAGGGGGTTCCTATGAATACGAAATTGCTGCTCTTGATCGGCGTGGTGCTCGGACTATTGCTGCTGACCACGTTCGGCCCCGGAACGGATCGTTCGGCGCCAGTAGACCAAAGTCAATTGGTCGATTCCGGACATTTCGTCTTGGAGATGAATGGGGTTCCCATTCTCGAGGAGTCGTACACCCTCGAGTTTCATCCTGCCGACGGGTATCTGTTGAACTCACAAGGCACTATCGTTGCCAATGGTCAGACGGTCACGTTGGCACAGCAGACGCAGTACGATCGGAATTTCCTGCCTATCAACTATCAGTTGGCTGCTGAGACGCCGTCCGGAACGCAGATCATCTCAGCACAGATGGGGTTGCGCGGCCTGGAGATGGAAGTTCGCGTTGGGCTGTCCATTCAGAACGCCGAAGTGGTCGATGTTGAGAACCTGGCTTTGCTCGACAACAATCTCATCGGGCAATTCGCTGTAATGCTGCGAGCCATTCGAACCGAAGCCATAGATCGTAACTTCACGGCAGCCATTCCCCAGGCTTTGCTCTCACTTCCAGCACGTCTTGAGGGGCCGAACTCAGTGACCTTCTATTCCGGCGACAGGGGATTCCAAGGCAAGCAGTTCGATCTGTATCTGGGAGATACGGTCATCTCTCTGATCGAGTACGAAGGACGATTAGTGGGGCTGACGAATCGCAACCAAGGCACTATTGGCTACGATCTCAACGTCTGCCCTCATGGCATCAGGCTTGCGCTTGCGCCGGACCGACACCGTCGGCGAGGCCATCGAGCGAGAGGTGGCTTTTGTGTCCGGCGATCTCTCGCTGGCAGGAACGCTGCGATTGCCGTTGGCTGATAACGATGTCTATCCTGCGGCCTTGTTCATCCATGGATCGGGTCCGGTGAATCGCGACGGCAACGCCGTCGACTTGGCAACCGGAAACATCGTGATGGAAATCGATGTCTATCGTCAGTTGGCTGCTGCCTTGTCCGACGTGGGCATCGCCTCGTTCCGATTCGATAAGCGGGGAGTCGGCGATTCCGAGGGGGATGCGATGCTGGCGTCGCGCTCAGACTTGCTGGACGATGCCCGTGCGGCGATTCAAGCCTTGCGCGAGCAGCCGGAGATCGACCCGAATCGGATCATCCTGATTGGCCACAGTGAAGGTTCGTATCTGGCTCCCGTACTGGCCGTAGAAGATCCGGACATGGCCGGCGTGGTGCTCTTGGCTGGGGGAGCGCGAGCGCTCGATGCCATCACGCGCTGGCAAGTGGAATCCCTGCTTGGGCAGCAGGGAATCGAGGGCGCAGCACTGGAGGCAGCGTTGGCGCAGCAAGATCAATACACCGCGTTTGTTGAAGCATCCCAGGGAGAATGGTCGGACTACACTGTCGCGGAACTCCAAGCGGAGATTTCCTGGCTGAGTGAGGATGCGGCGGCCCAGCTGAAGGCATCGCCGTTGGCGCTCTCGTGGCTGCGGGAACACTATCTCGCGGAGCCCGCGGAAGTCATCACTCAGCTGCAAGACCCCGTACTGATCGTCTCGGGAGAAAAGGATTTCCAAGTCCCGTCCTCCGAAGCTGGCTTGCTGAGTGAGTTGCTGGCGACGGCCGGAAATGACGACGTGATCGTCTACGTGTTCCCGGACTTGAACCACTTGCTCCGCTACCACCCGGAAGAGCCCAACTTGACGTACCGCCATGTGAACGAGCCTGTTGATCCACGAGTTATCGAAGTTGTTCAAGATTGGATCTTGGAGCGCTTTGGCTCCTAAGCGGCTGACCGATCTGGGGGTGGTGCGATCACTGCTCGCGGAGATCGGCCTTCGTCCCCAGAAGCGCTTCGGCCAGAATTTCCTGGTAGATCGAAACGTCGTTTCCGAGATTCGTGAACACGTACGAGCCAAGAATCCGGACGTCGTGGTGGAAATCGGGCCTGGGCTCGGTGCGTTGACCCAGGCTATAGTCGACGTGGCGGATTCGGTGGTGGCCGTGGAGATTGACGAGCGTCTTGCCGGTAGCTTGGCGAAGCAATTGAGCGGCCACGCCAATCTCGAGGTGCGCAACTGTGACATTCTGACATTTGATTTCGAGAAGGAGCTCAAAGGTCGTTCTGTGGTGGTGTTGGGAAGTCTGCCGTATCGGATCACTACACCCATCCTGAGACACCTCATCAAGCATCGGAGCGTTATTTCCGACGCCTGTCTCATTACGCAGTTGGAAGTGGCTGAGAAGATTGCTCACAGCCCCGGGAAGCATGGCTCGGCCTTGGGTGTGTTCATGCATTCGTTTGCGTTCGTCTCAGGATTGCGGCGCATTCGAAATAGATCGTTCTTCCCGGTTCCCGAAGTCGATTCGGCATATTGGGAGCTATCTTTCCTACCGTCGCCGCGCTTTTCCACCGCCGAAGACGCCTTCTTTGCTGTCGTGAGAACGCTATACCGGAATCGCCGGAAAATGTCGCGGCGTGCGCTGCAGGATTTGCTTCCCTCCGATGCCATTCCCGGCGTTCTTTCGGCCGCGGAAGTTGACGGAACCGCGCGTGGAGAAACCCTCTCCTTTGTCGAACTGGATCGACTGGCCCAAATGTGCTCGCCATACATCGGCCCGGATCATGCAATGGACGATGACTGAGAGAACGAACGAATTGTGGAAGATCCGAGTCTAGGCATTCGCGTGATCCTGGTGAGAGGGATTCGCGACGCTCAATTGGCCGAGGCTGGCATCTGCAGTGCGGTTGCCGATCTTGTCGCTATGTCCCGAGCCTTGATGCGCGAGTTGGATTTGATCGAAAGATGACGCAAAGGAGCTTCGGGATGATTCCAAACTCACGTGGGAGACATTCTTTGCGCGTTCTAGACGAATTCCTTGACAGCCTGCTGTTGCTCGGTTAAAGTGTCCCGCGTTGTCCCCGGTCGGGCCTTGACAGGCCTTGGGGACTGTGTTACGATCAAATTCTGCGCAGCGAGGTTGCTGCGTTGCTCCTTGACAAGTGAATAGAGTGTGTGCCGTATAAGCGTAGTAAGGGCAAACGGTGGACACCTTGGCAGTTGGAAGCGATGAAGGACGTGGTTAGCTGCGATAAGCTTCGGGGAGCCGCTAAGCAGGCTTTGATCCGGAGATGTCTGAATGGGAGTGCCCCCTATGGTGAAGCCATAGGAGTTCGCACTGAAATCAGTAGGTGCGTTCAGCGAACCCGGTGAAGTGAAACATCTCAGTAACCGGAGGAAAAGAAATCAATAGAGATTCCCTTAGTAGTGGCGAGCGAAACGGGAAGAGCCCAAACCAAACGTGTGTAAGACTGCATTCGTTGCTCGTTTGGGGTTGTAAGCAGTTTCGTCTTATCCATGCAGGGATAGGCAGGGTTAAAAGCGATATCTAGTCAAATGTCTCTGGAAAGAGCGACCACAGAGGGTGATAGTCTCGTAGACGAAAGGTTGAACTACCCTGGAAACTTGCTTGAGTAGCGCCGAACACGTGAAATTCGGCGTGAAGCTGGGAGGACCACCTTCCAAGGCTAAACATTACCAACTGACCGATAGTGAACTAGTACCGCGAGGGAAAGGTGAAAAGCACCCCGGGAGGGGAGTGAAATAGAACTTGAAACCGTTTGCCTACAGACAGTGGGAGCATCCAGCGGTTCTCTTCGGAGAACTTCAGCGGTGTGACCGCATGCCTATTGTAGTATGAGCCGGCGAGTTACGGTATGTGGCGTTAGGTTAAGCCGATGAAGGTGGAGCCGAAGCGAAAGCGAGTCTGAATAGGGCGTCAGTCACATGTCGTAGACCCGAAACCAGGTGAACTAGCCATGGGCAGGTTGAAGTGTACTTGACCGTACATGAAGGACCGAACCCACTAGCGTTGAAAAGCTAGGGGATGACCTGTGGTTAGGGGCGAAAAACCAATCGAACCTGGTGATATCTGGCACTCCTCGAAATAGCTTTAGGGCTAGCCTCACGTGAAGACAACCGGGGGTAGAGCACTGGTCGGGGAAGGGGGGTAACTCCCGACCCTAGTCAAACTCCGAATACCGGTTGATCGTTTCGTGGGAGTCAGACTGTGGGTTATAACATCCATAGTCGAGAGGGAAACAACCCATGACCGCCAGCTAAGGTCCCTAAATCCAAGCTAAGTGGGAAAGGAAGTGTTGTTGTCGAAACATCTGGAAGGTTGGCTTAGAAGCAGCCATCCTTTAAAGAGTGCGTAATAGCTCACCAGTCTAACGGCGACGCGCCGAAAATTTAACGGGGCTAAGCTTGGTACCGAAGCTGCGGACTTTCACCATTAGGTGGGAGTGGTAGAGGAGCATTCCGTTCACGGCTGAAGCTGAACTGAAAGGTTTGGTGGACGAGACGGAAGAGAGAATGCCGGCATGAGTAGCGCGAGCGATGTGAGAATCATCGCCACCGATTGCCTAAGGTTTCCTGGGGAAGGTTCGTCCGCCCAGGGTTAGGCGGAACCTAAGGTGAACCCGAAAGGGGTAACCGATGGACAGCAGGTTAATATTCCTGCGCCTCTAATTTAGCGTTTGAGCAAAGGGGGGACCCCAAAGGTTCTCCTCCGCGCGCTGACGGAATAGCGCGTCCAAGCATCAAGGTAGGGGGGATAGGCAAATCCGTTTCCCCGTTAAGTCGAGATGTGATGGCGAGCCCGCTTTAGGGCGAAGGGAGGCGGAATCATTGGGCAAGAAAAGCCTCTAGCGAGCTAGAAAGAGTCCGTACCAAAACTGACACAGGTAGGCAAGTAGAGAATACTAAGGTGGACGAGTGAAATTCGGTTAAGGAACTCGGCAAAATGACCCCGTAACTTCGGGATAAGGGGAGCCACCTTCGGGTGGCCGCAGAGAATCGGCCTGAGCGACTGTTTAGCAAAAACACAGGACTCTGCTAACTCGAAAGAGGATGTATAGAGTCTGAAACCTGCCCACTGCTGGAAGGTTAAGGGGAGCTGTTAACGCGGCGAACTGAAGCCCCAGTGAAGGGCGGCGGTAACTATAACCGTCCTAAGGTAGCGAAATTCCTTGTCAGGTAAGTTCTGACCCGCATGAAAGGTCCAACGACTTGGGCGCTGTCTTAACCGGATGCTCGGTGAAATTGAAGCACGGGTGTAAACGCCCGTGACCCGCGGCTGGACAAAAAGACCCCGTGGAGCTTTACTATAGCATGGTACTGGGTTTTAGCATGTGTTGTGTAGGATAGGTGGGAGGCTATGAAACTGGGGCGCCAGCCTCGGCGGAGCCATCCTTGGAATACCACCCTGCAGATGTTGGAACTCTAACTGGCGGCCGTTAGCAGCGGTCGTAGGACAGTGCTATGTGGGTAGTTTGACTGGGGCGGTCGCCTCCTAAAGAGTAACGGAGGCGCGCAAAGGTTTCCTCAGGCTGGTTAGTGATCAGCCTACGAGCGTAAGGGCATAAGGAAGCTTGACTGCGAGACCTACAAGTCGAGCAGGTGCGAAAGCAGGTCCTAGTGACCCCGTGGCACTTAGTGGAAGGGCCACTGATCATCGGATAAAAGCTACCCCGGGGATAACAGGCTGGTTCCGTCCAAGAGTCCACATCGACGACGGAGCTCGGCACCTCGATGTCGGCTCATCCTATCCTGGGGCTGAATCAGGTCCCAAGGGTCCGGCTGTTCGCCGGTTAAAAGGGTACGCGAGCTGGGTTCAGACCGTCGTGAGACAGGTCGGTCTCTATCCACCGTGGGCGTAGGAGACTTGAGAGGGACTATCTCTAGTACGAGAGGACCGAGATAGCCAAACCGATGGTGTACCAGTTGTCACGCCAGTGGCATCGCTGGGTAGCCAAGTTTGGTCTGGATAAGCGCTGAAGGCATCTAAGCACGAAGCCGTCCTCAAGACGAGGTCTCCATATAGACCCCTTCGAGACTAGGAGGTTGATAGGCCGCAGGTGTAAGCACAGCAATGTGTTGAGCCGAGCGGTACTAATTGGTCGATAGCTTACATGGCACACACTCTGTTCATTTGCAAGGAACTAGAATGATCTTGAGATTCCAGGTGGCACATGGCGGAGGGGAAACACCCGTTCCCATCCCGAACACGGCAGTTAAGCCCTCCTGCGCCGATGGTACTTGCCGGGCAACTGGTTGGGAGAGTAGGACGCCGCCTGGTTTATGATACAGCCCACCCCACAGACTGTGGGGTGGGTGCTTGTTTTGGTGGCATCGTAGCGTAGAATCTCCATGAAACTATGAAACACACACGCTCTATTCACTTGCCGCGCGATCCTGGCGATCGCATTACACTGATCGGTATCGTGGGCAACGTGCTGCTACTCGGTGTGAAACTGCTGTTCGGCTTCATCTCCGGGTCGGCGGGATTGATTGCCGACGGAATCCATTCAGCATCCGACATGGCCACCGATTTGGCTGTGTTGGGAGGTATGCATCTGGCGCGGCGGGCCGCCGATGATGATCATCCGTACGGTCACGGGCGTTTCGAAACACTAGCCGGCGGGATTGTGGCCGGGATCCTAATCTTAGTCGGCGCATTCATTGCCTGGGAAGCAGTAGTCGCGCTGCGAGGCGGAATTGTCAACTTCCCCGGTATTCCCGTTCTTGTCATCGCGCTGATCTCGATTGTCGTCAAGGAGTGGCTCTATCGAAGAACGGTTCGGGTGGCCCGCGACGTCAATTCGGCCGCCCTACATGCCAATGCTTGGCATCATCGATCAGACGCACTGTCGTCGATTGCTGTTCTGGCCGGTGGCATCGGCGGATTGGCCGGCTGGGGTCAGGCGGATCATTTCGCTGGACTGATCGTTGGCTTGATGGTCGTCGTGGCTGGAGGAAGAACATTGTTTGTCGTTCTGCACGAGATCACGGAAGGGGGGCTATCGCGCGATGAGATCGCGAACATCGAATCAACGATCGAAGCTGTCGAAGGAACGCGCGAATGGCATTATCTACGAACACGCCGCGTAGGGCGCGAAACCTTCATCGACTTGCATGTGTTGGTGGATCCCAGATTATCCATTGTACAGGCCCATCGTATCTCTGCCGATATCGAAGGGGCGCTGCATCGTGCCTACAAGCGCCCTGCCAACGTGACCGTTCATGTTGAACCGGATCTCGAAGAAGAGAGAAAGCG